>Ga0182240_100017_pt1 | contig 101349 bp, 100 predicted proteins | sample hydfrates4_PW_90_FD_145594 | JGI IMG/M metagenome (GOLD analysis project Ga0182240, IMG submission 145594) | Subsurface microbial communities from deep shales in Texas, USA - hydraulic fracturing test 4_PW_90 | ecosystem: Environmental > Aquatic > Deep subsurface > Shale gas/oil reservoir >...
TTAAAAGTAAATTATACTGGCCTTGATTTGTTGATCTATTTCCAGCATACCAAAGGAGTGTTTTGGACTCCTGCGCCTATCTGTGGGTGAACCGGGGTTAAACATTAAAGTATTGCCATGATACCTTTGATAAGCTTGATGGCTATGACCAAATACTATACAATCCAGTTCTTCAGAAAATGTTTTGTACGCTCTCTCTACAGTGGAGCCTCCCCAGCCATCCCCGTGTACAATGCCAATTTTGAAACCGTAAATTTCCACTACCTGCTTTCTAGGCAGATTCAGTTCAGGCGGGTCCATGTTTCCCAGAACAGCATGTATGGGGGCCAACTCTTTAAGGTAATCCAGTACTTCTTCATCAACTATATCTCCTGCATGGATAATGAGATCTGCCTTTTTTGCAGCTTCAGTTACTATTTTTGGAATCCAACCTGCCCTGCGTGGAATATGTGTATCCGATAAGACGCAAATTTTCATGTTTTCTCAACCCTTACTTATGAACATTCACCTAAAAATTATTTTAACAGTGCTTCCTGCATTTTTCTTGCTATTTCTCCCGGCTTGCCTTCTCCAACGACTTTTTCTTCTATTCTTACTACGGGCATAACCTCCATTGTAGTACTGGTTAAAAATATTTCATCAGCTTCCTGAAGTTGCTCTACATTCAATGCGCCTTCCTCGAGGGTAATGCCCTCTTTTGCTGCCTTTTCAATTATTACCGCTCTTGTTATGCCGGGCAAAATATTATGCTTCAAACTCGGTGTTACTATTGTTCCATTAAATACTGCAAAAACATTGCTGCTGCCGCCCTCAGTGACGGTACCATCCTCCTCGTATTGCACAGCTTCAAAGGCGCCAACTTCCTTTGCCTGCTGCTTAGCCATAATATTAGGAAGAAGGTTGGTACTCTTTATCCAGCATTTTTTCCAGCGTACATCAGGAGCCAGTATTATTTTTACTCCATGTTCCCTCTTCTCCGAAAGATCCTTTGCTTTTTTTGCTCCGATTATTAAATTGGGTTTGATGTCTTCACTGTAGGTATGGTTACGAGGTGCAGTGCCCCTTGTAACCTGAATATAGATGTCAGCATCGCTAAGCTTACTTCTATTTAAAACTTCCATGCAAATTTTCTCAAGACCCTCTATGCTCCATGGCAAATACATCCGGATTCCTTCGGCACTACGCTCCAACCTTTCTAAGTGCTCCCTTAGTTTAAAGGGAACTCCCCCATAGCTTCTTATAACCTCGTAGATCCCATCACCAAACTGATAACCCCTGTCCTCAATATTTGTCATTGCTTCTGAAAACTTGCTAAATTTCCCGTTAAAATAAACTACGTTACACACATTATAACCCCCCTTAATTTATGTGAGATTTTCAAATCCATTCTGTCTCAAGGCTTCATACAAAACTATCGCTACAGAATTAGATAAATTTAAAGAACGAGTTCCCTCTTTCATAGGTATTCTTATACAGCGATCACTGTATTTATTCAGAATTTCTTCCGGTATACCCCTGGTTTCAGGGCCAAACATCAAAAAAGAATTTTTCGAATAACTGACTTCATGGTAGAGCTTTTTGGCCTTTGTAGTACAGAAATAAATTTCCGAGTGAGAATGCTTTTTCATAAATTCTTCAAAATTTTTATGGTCATGGAGATTTAATAAATGCCAGTAATCCAGACCGGCTCTTCTTAAATATTTATCACTTATTGAAAAACCTAAGGGTCTGATAAGATGAAGATCTGTTGCAGTTACGGCACATGTCCTTGCAATATTTCCCGTATTTTGCGGTATTTCAGGCTGATATAAAACTACATGCACTTTAATTCACACTCCCTGGCTAAAGAGGATGTTCGAAAAGTCCGTGTTCCTTTTCGAACACGCACTTTAAATAATTTCCTTTTCCACATTTATTACATGTCCCTCCAGATTTCGTTCAACAAATTCCAGTGCACTTTCCAGTGTGGAATCCACTATCTTAAGGCTGCTTCCAATACAGGCAAATGCCAGTAAAGAACGCTGCCACTTATTATGGTAATCAACTTCAGCTACGGATAAATTGTATTTTTCCCGTAGCCTGTTTAAAATTTTCTTGAGAACCGCTCTTTTTTCCTTTAATGAATGACAATAAGCGATATACAATTCAAGTTTCATAATTCCTACCGGCATTATTTATTTCCTTCCTTAATCGAGATTTTTTTATAATGCAGGCAAAGATGTCCCAGATTACATTTTTCACAATCGGGCTTACGTGCCTTGCAAACCTGCCTGCCGTGGTAAATCAGCCAGTGATGTGCAGCAGACCATTTCTCCTTGGGAATATTTTTATGCAAATGTTCCTCAGTTTTTTCAGGATGTTTAGCATTTGCCAGGCCAATTCTATTTGCCACCCTGTGAACATGGGTATCTACTGCAATTGCGTCTTTACCAAAGGCATTGCTTATTACAACATTGGCAGTCTTTCTACCCACCCCCGGAAGCTTTATCAAAGTATCAAAATCCGCAGGTACTTCACCATTATATTTTTCCTGAAGCATTTTGCTGGTTGCTATAATATTTTTGCTTTTATTGTGGTAGAGGCCAACCCCTCTGATTTCTTTTTCCAGTTCTTGAGGTTTAAGTTTTGCAAAATCTGCCGGCGTCTTGTACTTTTTAAATAAATCCTTTGTGATTTTATTTACCTGCTTATCTGTACTCTGGGCAGATAATATAGTTGCTACAAGGAGCTCAAAGGGAGTTGAAAAATGTAAAGCTGTCTTCGCTTCAGGGTAATTTTTCTCAAGTATTTGTAATACTTCCTTTCTCTGGTTTTCCTGCACTGCAAACAACCCCCCATTAATTTATAATTGCTTCCCCAGCTTCCAGAAATCTAGTAATGAACTCTTCTAGAATATGTGGCATAATGTTCTTAGTATTGTCCATCAAAGGAGGTATCCCATGGAAGTTCCACTAGTGCCTCAAACTAACAGAAAAAAGACGCCTATGTACTTAATACCTTTGACTATAGCTATTACCCTAGTTTCGATACTGGTTTATTATTATCCTGCCTTTTTAAGGGTCCATACTCCTAATAATACTGTACTTATTGTTAACGGTCAAAAAATCCTCTCAGCCATCTATGTGGAAAATAACGAAATCTTAATACCTGTTGATGTTATTAGAGATAAATTTGACCCTGATTTTTATTATGACCGGAATACTAAAATAGCAATAGTGACAACAAAAGATAAAGTTCTCGAAATGAAAACTGATAAACTTACAGGATATATTAATTCGGAGGAAATAAGTTTTGAGGCTCCAATCCGTGAAATAAACGGTAAACTCTTTGTACCCATTGAGGTTTTGGCACCTTTATACAAGTTAGATATAGAATATTATGATTCCGCTAATTCAGTGGTTATACGGGATAAAAAGAGACCTGTCCAAAAGGCAGTGATTACCTCAGACTATACATTTCTGCGAAAGCACCCTACTTTAAGAAGTCCCTGGATCCTCAAACTTAAAGCAGGTGAGGAAGTTACGGTGTATAAAGAAGAAAACAACTGGCTACAGGTATTAACTACAAAGGGTAAGGTTGGCTACATTAAGGAAAGTAAATCTCAGTTAATTGCAGTAGCCTGGGAACCTTATATTAGAAATGAAGTCAATATTCCCTGGAGCCCCCTGGGAGGAAAAATAAACCTGACATGGGATAACGTCTACAGCAGGCCATATAGCTTTAGTAAAGCTCCTTTTATCAAGGGGGCAAATGTCCTTTCCCCCACGTGGTTTCATCTTACTAGTGAAGGCTATATCAAAAATCAGGCATATAAACCATATGTTGAGTGGGCCCATGAAAATAATTACCAGGTCTGGGCGCTTTTCAGCAATTCATTTGACCCGGACCTTACTCACCAGGTACTCTCTGACCCCGTAAAGAGGAAAAAAGTACGGAATCAGTTGCTGGTATTGGCGGAGCTTTATCAAATTGATGGGATTAACATTGATTTTGAAAATATGTATTATGAAGATAAAGATCTTTTTGTACAGTTCATTAAGGAAATAACTCCTTTCTTGCATGAAATGGATTTAACAGTGTCAGTTGATGTTACGGTTCTTTCCCAAAGTAAAAGATGGTCACTGGTCTATGATCGCAAAACACTGGGAGATACTGTTGATTATATGATAATTATGGCATATGACCAGTACCCACACAGCAGCAAAGTAGCGGGACCCGTATCCTCCATTTACTGGACAGAAAGAAAGCTCAAGGAAATCTTGGAAATAGTGCCACATGATAAGCTAATACTTGGAGTACCCTTCTACACCAGGCTCTGGCGCGAACAAAAAACTGAAGACGGCAGTATAAAGGTTACTTCACAAGCATTAAGCATGAATAGCGCCGAAGAACTTTTGCGTGAACACAATGTTCAGCCTACTTTAGATACCAAGACCGGTTTAATGTACGGGGAATATAAAGAAGGAGATTCAAAATATAAAATTTGGCTGGAAACCGCACAATCAATGCGAAAGAGGGTAGATCTGATTAAAAAATATGACCTGGCAGGGCTGGCATCCTGGCGGCGCGGATTTGAAAAACCGGAAATCTGGGATGTAATAGCTGAGGAAATTGAGAAGAGACCTTAAATTCGATATGAAAAAATACTAACCCCGATCCTAAGTAAGTATGAATCAGGGTTAGTTAAATTCATGTTTTGCGCATATTAATCAATCAAGCCTTTTCTTAAACCTTAAACTCGCCAGTGCCACAACAGCCACTGTGAAAACTGAAAGTATAATAACCTCCGATTTCAAGTGCTGCATCCCAATTCCCTTTAAAACTATTCCCCGCAAGATTTCCAGAAAATATGTCAGGGGCACCAGCGTACCTAAAAGCTGAATCACCTTTGGCATAGTTTCTCTAGGGAAGATAAAGCCGCTTAATAAAACACTTGGCAGGATAAAGACTACCGTCATTTGCATCGCCTGGAGTTGTGTCTTGGAAACTGTAGATATCAGCATTCCAATTGCAAGAGCACATATTAAAAAGATTGCAGCAAGCTGTAAAAGAAGAATTAAATCTCCTTGAATTGGTACTCCAAACCAGTAAACTCCAAGAGTTAATACCAGGAGAAAATCAAAGGAACCTATAATTACATACGGTATAAGCTTGCCAATGATCAGTTCCAGGGGGCGAACAGGAGTAACTATTAACTGTTCCATGGTACCCCTTTCCCTTTCCCGAACCATTGCAAAGGCAGTAAGCATAATTGTGATATTTTGCATGATCAGTCCCATAAGTCCGGGAATATTAAATTTTTCACTTTCCATGTTGGGGTTATACCAGACCCTGCTTGAAAGCTCAATTCCCGGGGAATTTTTGTCAGAAAAGCTTAAGCCCAATCCGCCATAGACCTGTAATGCATGCTGCAACCCCTTATGTTTCACTATCAAATTTCCTGTGGAAACCAGGGTTCTCGCAACAGTAGGATCAGAGCCGTCTATAATTAATTGGACGGCCGGCTTCCCTCCTCTCTTTAAAAGTGCTGCATAATCGGAAGGTATAATAAGACCGCACTTTGCTTTGCCGTCATCTATAAGATACTTAAGCTGCCTGTATTCTGTGACATAATCAGTGACTTGAAAGTAATTAGAGTTATTAAAGGAATCAACCAATTCCCTACTCTGCTGGTTAGCAGCCATATCAAGTACAACCATTGCCGAGTTCTCCACATCTGTATTTACTGCATAACCAAACAGTAAAAGCATAACAACCGGAACAACCAGAGCCATAACAAGACTAGGTTTATCCCTTTTAATCTGAACAAATTCTTTGCGAGTGATGGAGAGTAATCTCTTCAAACTCATTTTTCTCCCCCTAGTTAAGAAATGATTTAAATGAAATCTCTACTTTTTCTCCGGTTTCCCGCTGAACCAGTGCAAGAAAAGCTTCTTCCAGTGTTTCAACTTTTAGTTTCTCTATTAAATTACCGGGAGGACCATATGCTAAAAGCCGACCTGAAAATAAAAAAGCTGTATTATGACATGTTTCCGCCTCATCCATGTAGTGAGTGGTAACAAGAACCGTTACACCTTCATCAGCCAGCCTGTGAATAATTTTCCAAAAAATTCTTCTGGATACCGGGTCCACACCTGCCGTAGGTTCATCTAAAACAAGCAGCTTCGGATTATGAATCAGCGCACATGCTAGAGCCACTCGCTGCTTCCAGCCACCTGAAAGGGATGAAACTAAAGCCCTTTCCTTACCCCGAAGGTTTGTCATTTCCTTTAATTTTTCCATTCTCTTTCTGGCTTCTTTATTTGAAAGTGAATAAATCCCGGCATAAAACTGCATATTTTCTTCAACAGTAAGGTCCTGGTAAAGACTGAATTTTTGTGACATATACCCAGTATTTTGCTTAATGGCTTCAGAATCCTTCATAATGTCATAACCCAGAACTTCACCGGTCCCTGAAGTAGGTCTGATAACTCCGCACAGCATGCGCATGGTGGTTGATTTACCACAACCATTTGGGCCCAGTATTCCAAAAATTTTACCCCTGGGAACTTCTAAGTTAAGGTTGTTGACTGCAATCAGGCTTCCAAATTTTTTGGTAAGATCTCTAGTTACAATTGCCGACTCTCTCACTGTTGATCACCCCTATAAACCTCAACCCACATTCCCGGTCGCAGTTTATCAGTACCCTCCAAAACCTTAACCTTTATTTTAAAAACAGTATCCATTCTGGCTTCCTTTGTCTGAACATTTTTGGGAGTAAATTCAGCTTCAGAAGCGATATAAATAACTTCTCCGGAAAATTTGTGTTCCGGATATGCATCAGCAATTATTATAACTTTATCCTGCAGGTGCCATTTTCCCAAATCGGATTGTGGCACATAAATATCTATCCACTGGTCCTGCAAATTTATAACTGTTAAGAGATTACTACCCGGCTTCACCAGCTCTCCTTCTTCAAAGTTTTTTAAGGATACAATACCATTTAAAGGTGAAGTTACAGTACATTTTTCAAGCTGTAATTCCGCCTGTTCTTTCAATGTTGTTGCCCTTTTAAGTTCAGCACGCAGCATTGCTATATAGTTCGATGTGTTTCCTGCCTGCAGAAGTTCCAATTGAGATTGTGATTGTGCCAGCTGGGATTGGAGGGTTTCCACCCTGCTTTTAGCTTTTTGCAGGGCAAGCTCTATACCATCATAAGTCTGTTTGTCAACAGCGCCTTTTTCCAATAACTCTTTGTAACGCTTTTCCTTTTGTGTATAAAAATCCAGGTCTTTTTTTGCCTGTTGTAAATTTGCCTTGATAGATGCAACTGCTGCCTTTGCACTATCTATCCTTTGAGTCCTGGTTCCAGCCAGCGCTTCTTTCAGTCTTGCTTCTGCCGCTTCAATTGCTGCTTTAGCTTCCCGTAATTTTAAACTTGCTGCTTCCTCATCTAACTTCACTAAAAGCTGCTCTTTTTGCACTTCATCTCCCTGTGCAACAGTGATCTTTGTAATAATTCCTCCCACTTCGGAGCTAATATCAACTTCAGTAGCCTCTACCCTACCTGAATAAGAGAGCTGATCATCGCTATTTTCACAACCCATAGCCATGAAAAATACCAGCAAAGTAATTACAACCAGAAGAACTTTTTTCATATTCATCTCCCCCATGATAATTAAGATTTCATACCATACAAAAATAACCTTATAACCTCATTTAAATCTTTTTCTTCTTGGAGTATTTCATCTTCAGGCGCATGCTTGGCGACAAAATTATGCCATAGTATATGGCCCATAAAAAGTGCAGCCATACTCCTTGCCGCTACGCCGGAATCAATATCCTTAAATCTGCCGGTTTTTTTTCTGTCTTCTATATACTCCATAACGATTTTTCTAGCTTTTAGTACAATTTTATTTACAAGAAGGTCACGGATTTCCGGGTGAAACTGCGCTTCATAGATTATCAGTTTTAAAATATCAATATTTTCCCTGATTAAATTTAACCTGTTTTTAATGACAGCCTTTAATACCTCTTCCTCCGGTTCATTCTTTTTCTTTTCAATAATTTCTTGTAAATCATCCAGTATTTCAGGTAGTTTCATTTCCATCAATGCAGGCACAAAAAGACTTAAAAAAAGCTCCTTTTTAGTTTTGAAGTATTTAAATATTGTCCCCTCGGCCACTCCTGCTTCTTTTGCTATTTCACTTGTAGTTGCTCCGTTAAATCCTTTGGCAGTAAAGACCTTTGTAGCAGCCTCCAAAATTTTTTTACCGGTAGGGTTTAAATCACTGTAATTAAGTTTCATTGGCAAACCTCCCTATTGAAATAAATCAATATCACAGTTTCGTGAGTAAGTGCTCACTCGTTATGATAGTATAATTTTGTTAATTTGTCTAGTAAATTAATTTTAAATTCTTGGGAAAAGATAATAAACGAGAATTTATCAAGGAGTGAGTTTATAATGACAAGAAAAACAAAGAAAGGAATTATCGGCAAAGCAAGAATCACAGCAAAAAAAAGGCCTGATATCGGACCGGGAATTGGTTTTCAGGAATTGGGGTTAACTACCGGTGAGGAAATTGCAGAAGCTATAGAAAAATATTATTACAAGCCAGAAAAAGAGTAAAATAGCAATTACAAATATAAAAGAGGATTGGCATTAAATCCAACCCTCTTCTTTTTTTATTTTAATCTATTAACCAATAATTATCTGTCTTTTTATTAAAAAAATCCAGTTCATGTTCATCTAGGGTTTCCAGTAAACTATCAATCAATGTGTTATTAGCCTTACTAGATTTAAACATACTATTAGTCCATTTATATCCTCGATTATAAGAACATACAAATATGCAAAGATTACAGTTTGTTCCGCACTCACTCCAATATTGAAAACTTTTTTTATGGTCTATTACCCACCTGAGATAACCTGAATTACCAGCTTCACCTAATGCTTCATTTGTTTTCGATGTTGTTGTAATGGCAGTTGCCGGGCATTCTCTGGCACATTTTCTACAAGCATCACAAAGCTCATCCACTCCAAAATCAACCGGTTGGTCATAATAAACGCCGAAATTCGAAGTGGATTTCACGTGGGCTTTTCGAACATCCTCTTAAATTCAAAAGATGTCCTGACATTATTTAAGATTCAATAATTTTTTTATTCCTTCAAGAACTGCCAGTGCCGGGTTATCAGGTGTAGAAGAAACCTTGGTAACTGCAATTTGCCCTGTTCTCTCATCAATAAGTCCTATATCCGTAAAAGTCCCTCCCGTATCTACTCCTAGCTTGTACATTTCAGTTACCCCTAATCTCCATAATCTTATCAAATTTTTCTTGCAACCAGGGAAGCTTCTTGATACTTACAGGCTTGCCTTCTGTAGTGACGATACCATGAACAGTTTCTCCTTCTGCAAGTAATACCTCATCCTTTTTTCTGATGATTTTGTAGTCCAAAACCACTTTAGCAGCAGAATAGTGCTTTAAAACAGTTTCTATAACGATTTCATCATCATAAAGTGCAGACTTTTTATAGCGGCAAAACGCCTCAACAACAGGAAATATAATTCCTTTTTCTTCTATAACTTTATACGGTAATCCCATTTTTCGAAAGAGTTCGGTCCTCCCTATTTCCATCCAAACAAAATAATTACTATGGTAGACAACCCCCATTTTATCGGTTTCTGCATATCTAACTCTGATTTCTGTTCTTGCTGGCATAAAATTCTCCCTCCTACTCAAAGCGCATTGGTACAATTGTACTATACCTTAATTTTACTATATTTTACCTAAAATAAAAAACAAATAAAAAAACCGAGTGGCGCTATGTCCCTCGGATTCTGTACTAGTATAAAATATTAATCTTCAACTTCATCCCATGATAAACGGGTTACCGTTGTATACTCACCCTTATCTTTTTCCTCACTTGACGCTTCCTTATCCAATAATTCCTCTGCATTACCGGGTGCAACAAAAGGTTGTTTTCTTTTCATATTTTTTTCTTTTTCCTTTTTCATTTAGAACCCCCTTTTTTAACTTGTTAAACGCCACATAATATTGTCCAAAAAATCATGGAGCTTTTCAAAAAGTAAGCCGGCCGTAAACCAGACAGGGGCATAATCCAGGCGAATAAAACCGTTAATTGCAAATAACTGATTTCCATAATCCCATGGGCATACCCCAATTACTTCGCTTAACAACCATCCTGAAAAATACTCAACTGAAAAAATTAAAAACATGTATAGCAATCCTCTGTAAAACCAGTGCCAGGATCGAATTGCATCATGAACCGGCTCCAAAAATACTGCTAAACCGTAGATAAAAAGCATCCAGAGATATGTATGGCTTGTTAAACGAAAATCAGTTCTCAATAAAGACCCAAATCCTGTCCAAAGCACTTCTGCTATCCAGCCAACTGTTCCGTAAATGAAAAATCTAGTCATCATATTCTTATAGTGCTTCATCATTTTGGAAATTATTCTCTCGTGAATCTTAAAAAGGCCGGTTTTTTTACCGACCTTTCTTTGACTTTCTATTGCTTATTTTATTTTCCGGGCCCCTTTCGGGGTCTAATATTTCCTGCTCGCCGCGGATTTCATTTACACGTCTTAACCTTACATCATATCTTCTACCGTCTTTATTATTTTTAGCCATCAACCCTTTTCCTCCTGAGCAGGTCTTTTGTTGGTAGTCTTGGCCAATTGTTCACCTCCTTGGTATTAAATTTACCATTGGAGGCAACAATTATTCTAAACTACATTATACAAAAAAAATTCTCCGTTTGCTAACTCAAGGTTTCCAAGATATAATATGGTTAGTTGGGAGTTGATAATGTGTCATACTTTGTGAGCTTTACAATTTTCGGGAAATTAAAGGAAAATGACGTGGAGGAAATAAGGAGTCAAGCTAAAGAAGTAAATGCAAATTATGTCTGGCAGGGCCAGGATATCTCATTTACCAGTAAGTTCGATAAGCGTTTCCCAAAAAATTTGCCTCAAGAAGCTGTAATTTACGGAAAGTCTAATGTGGAAGATAGTATTGCCGATATTAGCTACATAATAGAGTTCTGGCAGGAAGTGAGCAAGAAACACCCTCAACTGGAAATAAAGCTGGATTACAATGAAGATATTTCTAGTGAACTACCTAGAAATATTACAGCAGGAAACATAACACCTGCCGGTTGGAACCCCCTTAAAAAGGAAATATCGGTTATTGAAGTTGAAGTTGATCCAATACTCTGGGACTGGTGGAAAGGACAGGAAGAGAGTACAGATGCCCAGGCTTTAAATGATGTAATGACTTTATTTATTGATAATTTTTATGAGGATGAGTTTAGGGTTTTTAATCCTAAAAAGACTTTAAATATAAAAGCTTGTATTCCTCAGATTACCCTCGATAAATGTAGCGAATATATTCATAAATATGGTATTTCAACCTTTATTAACAGTTGCCTGGCATGGGCAAGGCTGGAAGAGGAAAAACTTAAAGCAAGATTTAGCAGTACAATGGATAATGGAGAATCAAAACCCCTCTTTTGATTTTAATTCAAAAGAGGGGTTTTTAGCATCCTTAAAGTTTAATACAACTCTTCTGTCAAAGTTTTATTTACACTTTCCATTACTTTGTTAAACTCTTCCTGAGCTTTAAAAAGCTTATTAAGGGTGGTATTGTTTTCAGCCTGCTTTTGTAAAGCTACTAATTTTTGAGTCATACCTTGGGTAATTTGCTGACCACTCATTTGCGCTTGCATAAGATTTTGTCTTTCTTCTTGAATTTGCTTTACAATTTCTTGTGCCCTGGGATCAAGGGTAATTCTTGTCTGGGCAGAAGTTAATTCTTGATATTCAGGGCTTTCCTTAATAGCTTGCGCTAACTCTTTTGCCTTCTCTTCTACACTCAAAAATAGCACCTCCGACTTTTTAAAAAAGTTTACATCCTCTTTAAGGCATGCCTAGACTACTTCTAGACAAATACTAAAAATCCTTCCTTAAATTTTATCTTTACACCTTTCCATGAGCTTAATCAAAGATCTTTTAAAATTTTCATCATCATTAGCGGATCTGGCAGCAGGGCCCCTGGTACGTCCTCCGCCTCTACGGATTTTAGCCTTAATGTGTCTTTCCTCCAGCATAAACTCTATTTTCCCTTGCTTGTAGATATACCCGGAAGGTGATATAGCGCTTGCACCTTTTCCTAAAACAAGTGAAGCAAGTCCCCAGTCTCCCGTAACTACAATATCCCCTTTAGTGGTGCGATTTACTATTGCCATGTCAGCTGCCTGAGGTTCGTCGTCCACCATTACGTGCTCGGGTAGTGATATATTATGTTTAAAAGAGGACACTGTTACAAGTTTAAATAGATATTCATCTTGCAATTCGATAATTATATTTAAAACATTTTTTGGACAAGCATCCGCATCAACCAAAATTTTCAATTCATGACCTCCACTGTTTTTAGTATTCCGACATTTCTTTGGGAATACTATTTATTTGCATACCATTATTTAATTATAACATATAGGAGAGATAGACATGGATAACGCTCCTCAAAATAAGTTGCAATTATTCGTAGAAAAGTTAAGATACCATCTCAATTCCGTAAAAGCACCCATTGCTGAAAACGGATATCTTGATCTTGGTAAATCTAAAGCAATAACAGAGGAATTACTCCACACAGATAATAGTTTTCCCTATAATCCACTTGCAGAAGCTTATCAATTGATAGTAGTTGCGCTAAATGAGCGCAATTTGGACAAGGTTAAATTAGGAGTAAATGAAATATTAAAGACATATTTAAAAATAATATCTGATGACAACCAGGAAACAGTAACCCATGAATTCATTGAAAGGATTAAATTGATTTTTAGATTTTCATTATTACAATCTTTTCCTTATTCAAACTTCCTCTGGTTATATATTTGCCGCTCTGTTCAAACAGTAGCAACTTATCTTCTAGAAAAATCTTATACCTCTGCATGTAAAATATTTTTAGAATACATTGCGGATATGGGGAAAACAGCCGCTAAAGAAGGCTTAAGGACTGATATACTGCAGCACTTTTTAGTTATGTTTGAAATAAACGCATCTGAAAAGGGATTTGAAGATCTGGCAGGGGAAGCCAAAAATCACCGTCACAACTTGGAAACGTAGTTGGGGAGGTCTTATAAATGCTGAATAAAAGTTCTTATTTTTTTCTCTTACTATCAGTATCAAGTAGTCTTTTAGGACTCCTTGGGTCTTTAGGTATCTTTATATCTCTGATAATCCAAAGAAGGGTAGAAAGGTTACAGGAAATTTTGGAAGACTTAGTTGATCAATCTTATCTTGATGATATCAATTTAACATCAAAAATATACCAGCTAATAAACCGTTACCAGATGCATTATATTTTACCGGATAATCCAAGTAAGACAATAACAAGATATATTGACCTTACAATAATAGTTGTGTCAACATTTTGGCTGCTTGGAAGTATATTTTTATTTAATCCGCCCTATAAAAGCATTCACTTGCTATTATTACTCCCTGTATTAACCGGTATCTCTATTTTAATTTTTTTCCGAAAATTGCTGATCAATGCCATAAACCCGCTGGATAATATAATGCTAAATTCTATTATCCCTCCCCCTGTACAGCTTAGAAGTGTGTCTTTCCTGTCAAGTTATGTTAATGTGTCTGTAAAGTCACTTTTAAAACAGGCTAGATTAACAGTTACCATAGAAAGGGAAAAAAAAGACTGCGAAGACAAGGAATATACAGATAAGGGGGTTGTCATCCTCAAAGAAGAACTTTCCTTCGATGACTTCGGGTATTACTTTACTGTTTACAATAAAAAGGAATGTTTCTTCATAGGCTTTGGAAACCTTGTTATGCGCTTTCCGCCCGATCCCATAACCAAAAAGCCAGCGCCTGTAGAGCGTAATATCAATGTCCCTCTGGGCTATTTAAACTGGCAAGCACTAACTGATGAAGTAAATGCTTCATTATTAATTTTTCCTATAGGAGAAAAATACCCTATCCAATATGATTTTACGTTGCATAAAAAGGAACATTATTATGTCCCTAATCAAGATCCCCATTGCTTTATAAACCAAAATATTACTTATAAACATTCCAACAACAATTTAAATATTTTGGACTGCAAAACCCAGCTGCCTTATCTGGCAAAAGTAGGTAGTAATTTTTCTCTTGAGCCTGTTCGCAAATACTCAAATAAAATAGAAAAACCAGAAAGCATTGCAAGCTTTCTGGTTTGTAACGAGGAAATAAACATCAAGTAAACGGGATTTTATCAAGTTAACGGGTAATCCATGGTATAAAGTAAAGTAAGAACATCATTATCCCATTCCATATACCATGAGCAAGCATGGGGGTTAAGATGGAACCCGTTTTCTCATACAAATAGGCCAGGCCTGCACCTCCAATTGCAAGTGGTACAAACCTTATTACATCAAAGTGTAAGAGCGCAAAAAAGACACCTGTAAAAAGCATTCCTTTTTTAAGCCCCCATCTGTTTTTAAAAACAGGGTAAACTAACCCCCTGAAATATAACTCTTCCCCTAAAGGGGCCAGAACAGAACCTATAAATAGTAAAAGCAAAAATTCCCGGAAATTTTCTGTTTCCAGAACTATTTGAGCAAAGGGCTGAAGTTTTGGGGTTATAGGTAGTAACAATTCCATAATTATACCTACACCCAAAACGGTACCAAAAAGAAATCCCCCCCCTAAAATACCTACCTTTAGAATTGATTTTCCCTTTTTAATTCCAATATCACTCAATTTGGCTTTTCTAAATATTATAAAGTAGACTATAACCAGAACAATACTTCCTGTCTGAAGCATTGTACTTAGCAAAAGTCTTTGCACAGGAACCAGAGTTGTAATAAAACCTCCCATTAACCAGGAGAAGAAATTGGTAATTAAAAATATGGTTCCCAGTACAATAACAATGTCTATAATACCCCAGGGTGGAAAGTATCTTTTCAAGTTTTCCAACGCCTTTCTATTAGAGGATGTTAACACTCATCATTAATGTAATAATCCGTATTTTAGTATATATTATTTTACTTAATTTAACAATTCCCTGGGCTTCTGTAATTTTAAATATTTATTGTAAGGCCATTCTTCCAAAGTTCCCTCTTTACCTGTAATCATCCATCTCAGTTCTAAAGAAGCTGTAAACCTGTTATCATCCAAGTACTCCAGCGGCACCATAATTTCAAGTATTTCTGCCAGTTCCCACTGCTTACTTTGCCGGAGGGGATATTTTTTGCCAGTTTGATCACTTAAATGCCCCTCACCTGTGCCAAAATCAATTTCTAAGGTTTTATTACTACCACCCACATTAAATAATACTTGCAGCTTTAAATTCTCAAGTTTTTCCTTACCGGAATAATCCCATCTCAGATAGAGGTTATTGCTATCAAAGCCATAGGTAAAATTAGTTATAATCTTACTTACCCGGTGCATTGCACCGTAGCCTTTACCTGTCTTAAAGCTCACCCCCTGCAACCATTCGTGATAATCATCCTCTTTACCGTTTATTTCCGGATTTATGATTCCCGAGGGTTCCGCTTCTTTCTTTTCTTCTTCATAAAGTGAATTATTGAGTTCACAAGGTGGATTTACGCCAATTTCTTCACATGTTTCTATTAAATTACTTCTGAAAAGTTCATCAAATAGCGGATCATTAACAGAGGTATGCGGTTCACCATACCACCAGAACCAGTCACTTCCCTGTGCAATATACATATTTCTGGGTATTTCACATTTCTTTTCCCCTGTCATTTCCCTTACCTTTAAAAGCTGTTTCCAGGCTTTATTTTTAATGGGGTCTCCTATCCAGGTACTGTAATTTGCATAAATCCATGAACCGGGGTAAATAGAAGTCAATTTTTTTTGAGGCGGATATTCTTCCAGGTAATCATTTATGGTTGTTAACTGCAGCTCATCATCCTTAACAATGGACTCATACAGCAACCTTAAAAAGTCCCAACCATTACGCAGGTAATACTCCCAGGCGTTTTCACCATCCATAATAATTGATACCAATCCAACATCATTCTTAATTATATTTTTGATATTTTTTAAGTGATTAATAAAGTCTCCGACAGCATCTTCTGTTTTCCAGTTCTGATATACAAATCCAATCAAATCAGATAAGCCATGATTTCTAAAGACTAAAGCAATTTCCCCGTCATCTGATTGATATAGATAGGGCTGATAAAGGCTATCTTCATCCCATTCATTTAAACTATGCCGCAGGATATCTTCATCACTGGCAGTCCATTTTAGATTATTTTCAATTAGTAACTTTAGGGCCGCGTCACTTACTGCGCCTTCAGCCGGCCATACTCCTCGAGGTTTTTTATTAAATGTTTGATAGTGATAATTTATTGCTTCTTCCACATGCCAGCGGGCGTCCTCTTCATATTTAAATGCCGGAACAGGCAATGCCGCATCACTCATACATTTCCTTGCAATATCCGAATTTATTAAAAGCGGTAGGATAGGATGATAAAAGGGAGTTGTTGAAATCTCAATTTTCTTATTCTGTTGTAATGCTCTATATAATTCCTTAACTTCTCCCAGAACATTTATCTGTAAATCCAAAATTTGCTGTTTTTCATACTCAGTAAAATTTCGCCCTTTCTTAAGCATTTCACGAATAAAGGGATGATTGTCTTTCAACCACTGTCCGAACCAGGTAAGGTTAAACCATACCTGTAAATCTAGTAGATCTTGAGTTGCGAATTCCTGCGAATTTTTGTCGCTTAATTCCCTGTATCTTGGATAGGGATTGATCATTGTTTCAGGATACGCCTGGAAGAAGTTGTTAATAATAAATTCCTGCTGTCTTTTAGTGAGATCCTCTGCTGCAATTCGACTCAATCTCAAATAGTCATCTGTTTTTCCGTTAGTATACTCTGTGATTTGTTCAAGTAAGGAAGGAACAATATTAAAATTAACCTTTATTCCCGAAAGGTTTTCTATGAGTTTGGGCATGTCATAATAACCTTTAATTCCATGTAAACGTACCCAGGGCATTAAAGTTGTTCCGTTTTTTGATTTTCTATAATAAGGTTGGTGCATATGCCATAAAAAACTGACATATAACTTTTTTGCCATAAATTTTCCTCCCGGGGTATTTTTTTTAAAATTTTTGCTAATCCTTTTTATGTGCCTTTTCTGTTTTACCTTAGTTTTTTCCTAAACATACCTAAATTAATACATGTTTTGAGCCCCTTTTCAAAATTTAAATTTAACAAATTATGTTTCACGCTCCCGTCAATAAACTTTTTTTATGTGGGACATAATAATTTATAGCTTTTATATTATAGCTAATAAAATATAAGGAAAAGGGGCGTCTTATAACATGTTTTCCATTTTAACGGCAGTAGTAGTCATTCTGATACTCGTAGCAGGTTATATTGCTTACAAGATTAGGATTTCACCTGCGAGAAAAAGATTGCCAAGGAATACAGAAAAGATAACTCGCGAGCAAGCGAGCGACGTAATTAACAGAACTTCTCCCTTTAGAGCAGATATGGAATTTGCGAAAGCAACGGAACTTGGAGGTGAAAGCGTGAAAAAGGTTACATTTCCGCCACTTGATTTTTCAACTGAAGACCAAACTGAGATTGTGCTGCTTCCTAAAAACCCGCAATGGATTTTTGCCTACTGGAACATCTTTGAAAAAACCGTCAAGGATTTTGAAGCTCAATACGGAAATAACTCCTGGAATATTTCCCAAGCCCTTTTACAAGTTTATAATCATACCGAAGATAGCATGCATGAAATTTTAATTAATGATTATGCCAATAATTGGTATTTACAGGTTAACCCAGATAGTTACTACACGGTTATTTTAGGTCGCAGATTCCCCTGTGGCAAGTTTGTAGAGCTTGCAGTTTCCAATAAAGTACAAACAGCAGCAGCAGATATATCTACTATTATAGATAAAGACTGGTTACCAATTAATGAGTGCTGGAAGGTGTGTAAAGATTATACAGCAGGCATAAGCTCACAAGAATTTATGGATAAATGAAAATTAACGTAAAAGTAAAGGAGGATTTTTCGTGGCAAAGGGTTATTTAAGTTTGGTGCTTCATGCCCATCTCCCGTACATCCATCATCCGGAAGACCCCAATTTACTGGAAGAAAGATGGCTGCATGAAGCAATAACGGAATGCTATATTCCTATAATTAAGGTTTGCAATAATTTAAAAAAAGAAAATGTAGATTTCAAAATCACCATATCGCTAAGCCCACCGTTAATGGCAATGTTGTCAAACCCACTGTTACAAAAAAGATACCTCAAACACCTGGAAAAAATGATTGAGCTGTCAAAAAAAGAGGTCAAAAGAACAGAGAGCTTGCCCGAATTTCAGGTAGTGGCTAAAATGTATCAAAATTTGCTACACCAGGCCTACCTGATTTTTCATGTTCAATACCACAATAATTTATTGCAAGCTTTCAAGGAGCTTCAAGAATCAGGGCATGTGGAGTTAATCACCTGCGCAGGAACCCATGGTTATCTGCCCTTATTATCCATTCACAGGGAGTCTGTAGAGGCACAGGTAAAAGTGGCTGTAGACTATTTTAAAGAAACCTTTGGTTTTCAGCCTCCGGGAATGTGGCTGCCGGAATGCGGGTACTTTCCAGGCGTTGACGAAATTCTTAGAAACAACGGCATCCAGTACTTTTTTGTTGAAAGCCATGGCCTGTTATATGCAAAACCGCGTCCAAAATATGCTACACTGGCTCCTCTTCGCTGTCCTTCGGGAGTTGCAGCATTTGCCAGGGACATAGAATCTTCCAAACAGGTCTGGAGTGCCCAGGAAGGCTATCCTGGCGATTTTGATTACCGTGAGTACTACAGGGACATAGGCTATGATCTGGATTATGACTATATAAAGGATTATATTCACCCTGATGGCATTAGAATCAATACGGGCTTTAAATATCACAGGATTACGGGAAAAACCGATTATAAAGAAGTATACAAACCGGAATGGGCGCGGGAAAAGGCTGCAATTCATGCTGGTAATTTCATGTTTAACAGGCAAAAGCAAGTGGAGTACTTTTCTCAATTTATGGACAGGCCGCCAATAATAGTTTGCCCATATGATGCGGAACTTTTTGGACACTGGTGGTTTGAGGGACCACAGTGGCTTGAATTTCTGATGAAAAAAATACATTTTGATCAAAATGAAATAGAAACAATCGCCCCATCCCAATACCTGGAAAGGCACTCCCATATTCAACCTGCAACACCCTGTGCTTCAAGCTGGGGACATGAAGGCTACAGTGATGTTTGGCTTGATGATTCCAATGACTGGATATACCGTCACTTGCATAGGGCAGCCAAAAGTATGATTAATGCTGCTAGGGCTGCTAATCGTTCTAATGACTACTGGCACCATAGAATTTTAAATCAGGCAGCAAGGGAATTGTTACTTGCCCAAAGCTCTGACTGGGCATTCATCATGAAAACAGGTACAATGGTTGATTATGCAGTTAGAAGGACAAATGAGCATCTCGAAAGGTTTGACAAGCTCATCCAAAGTTTAAGGAAAGGTGAAATAGATCAAGACTGGCTTGAAGAAGTAGAGGAAAGGGATAATATCTTTCCCTCAGTTGACTATAAAGTCTATGCGGGTATTTAACATATAGCGGCACTTGCAAAAGTGCCGCTATATGTTAAACTAAATTCTGCAATACCGCCATTGTCACCATGCCTGTTGCCAGCGTATATCCTAAATTCCTGGTTTTAGCAGCCACTATGACAGTCGGAACTGCACTGAGCAGGTTTAAATTGTGCCAAGAAAAGGAAATTAAACTATTATTTGTTTTTAATAGAACAGGTATAACAATGGCAGACATTGTAGCTACAGGAATAAATGATAACCACTCTTCAACTACTTCAGGCAGCGCAATTTTATTCAAGATTTGAGCAGGTAAAAAACGAAGCAAAAAATTTACCAACCCCAATATAATAATAAATATCATTACGTTAGAAGCCATTTTTGACCATCACCCCTGCAGTTGCAGCTATTACGGTTGCCAGAATGACATTTGCATCTTTTAATCCCACTACAATAAACAACACAGACAAAACTCCGGCTAAAGCTCCTACGATGAGGCCTTTTTTATTTTCAGCAGTCATGAAAAATAAAGCAATAAACATGGCAGGTAGTGCAAAATTTAAACCAAGCTTCTCCATGTCAGGTATGAAGTTCCCAACAGCAACACCAAGCATCGTGCTGCTGATCCAAGTCAGGTGTGAAGTTATATTAAGTGCAAGCCAAAATTTTTTGTTTACCGGATGTTCCTTAAAATAAGATGTTGAAACAACAAAAGTTTCATCTGTTATTCCCTGAGTTATTAAAGCCACCAGCGGACTCGGAAATTTCTTTACATATCTGCTGACACTGGCACTAAATAGCATATATCGAGAATTCACCAGCAGTATGGTAAAGATAATACTCCAAAAACTTACCCCTAAGGATAAAAGCGCCACAGCTATAAACTGACCTGAACCTGAGAAGACAAGCAAAGACATTACACCTACCTGTACCATGGAAAGGCCAGTATTCTGAGCAATAACCCCAAAAGCCAGTCCCAAAGGAAAATACCCTAAGCAGATTGGTAAAGCTTTTTTCATTCCCTCAAGTACCGGTTTATTTCCCATGGAAATACCCCTTCCTGTTATTATCGATTTCTAAATTATAACATTAAAAAAACACAACTTAAAGTTGTGTTTTTAAAAAAATTTTCAACCGTGAATTATCTTTTTTATTTTATCTTTATAGATATTACTTAACTCTTCTGCTGTTTCAAAATCACTTCCTTCGCTGTAAATATTATAAAGGGGTTCGTCAGCATGGGGCAAGAGGAGTGTCCAGCCATTATCATGCCTGATTTTAACACCGTCTATTAACTCCATATCACGGTCAGTTTCTTCAATTAAGGACCTCATTACCCTCCCCTTTTTTTCCCATGGACATTCTGCCGTTTCTACCTTAATATAAAAATCGGGTATTTCATCAACGAGCTCAGAAAGGGTTGTATTTTCTTTGGCTAAAAACTCCGTAATTTTAACAACTGCATAGAGCGCATCATTCTGGAAAAAGAACTGTGAATAACCGCCTGCGGTATCTTCTTCATGCTTTAAGGCATCTTGCATGACAGCCCAGGGAGCAGTTTTAGTACGTACTACTTTACCGCCGTATTTTTTCACAACCTTTTCTACAACCTCAGAAGCTGTAACCGGTACTACAACAGTTCTTCCCCTTTTTGCTTTCATCAAAATCAAAACCATTAATGCAACAAAGGTATGCTCATCTATTACTCTACCCCTGTCATCCACTAAAAGAATTTTTTCGCCGTTATTATCAAACATTACCCCTAAATGTCCACCGTATTTTTTAACTAGTTCAGCCATGTTTCCTATATATTTTCTTCTCTGACTAAAGCTTGGAGAACCCGCCTCTATGTTACCTTCAAAATCAATTAAATTCCAATTAAGACGCTCGGCTAGTGAGGAAACCAGTGTATTTAAAACGGAACCTCGAGCATCTACGACCATAGTGATATCTAATTTCCTAATTGCCTCGCTGTCTGCACCTGATAGGATATAGTTAAGATAGGTGTGGGCATAACGGGTTATGCTGAGTACTTCTCCTATCTGACCGGATTTAACCCTTCTGAATTCCTCCCTGGCAAACATGCTTTCAATTTTTCTTTCAATATTGCGATCTACATTGATTCCATCTTCATTTAAAAATTGAATCCAGCATTTTTGCATGTTTTGCAAATCACTTTTGACATGAATTCCGCCTTTAGTACCGAGCTTGCGTACTGCAAAACGGTTGACAGGAGTGGTAACATCTCCTAAATCATTAACCTCTACCCCTGTTGAAATTAAACCTGTGGCAAGAGCATTTTTAATCATTCTGGTTACAGGCTGCCCATCTGAACTAACAGTTACAATACTAGCTTCTTTTAAGATTGAACCGTAAGCTGCACCAAGCTTTGCCCCTAATTCGGGGGTAATATCCCGGTTAACAAGCCCAGGTACTCCCTCTGTACCAAAAAGCTCTTTTTTATGTTTTGTTCCCCAAACTACACTTTCCTTAACAACTGCACCGGCTTCCACGTTTTTACTTGGCCAAAGTTTTACATTGGGCTTGATCATGCTGCGTTCATTAATGAGGCTATTGTCGCCTACTGCAGCACCCTCTAAAATATTTGCCCCCGGTTTTATTGTAACTCCCCGGCCTATGACTGCTCCACGTATTGCAGCGCTCTTTCCAATATAAGCATTATTCCAAATTACAGATCTTTTTATGGAAGCTTCTTTATCCAGCACCACATTATCCCCAATTACCGAATAGGGGGCTACAAATGCGCCATCCTCTATTCTACAATTCTCTCCTAAAAGAACAGGACCGGAAATAGTTGCCTTTTTACTTATATTGGGGTGTAATACAGCGGTATTATCCTTTATTAAAGTACCTCGGTGTTCTACTTTTACTTTACCGGCTAAAATATCCATATGCGCTTGTAAATATTGATCCAAATTTCCTATATCACACCAGTAACCGGATAAAAGGCAGCCACACACAACTTCTCCATTTTCCAGGAGCTGGGGAAATAAATTTTTACTAAAATCATATTTGACCCCAAAATCAAAATAATTGAGGACTTCCGGTTCAAGTATATAAATACCTGTATTTACCCAATCGCTGAAAACCTCGCCCCAACCCGGTTTTTCCAGGAAGCGTTTAATCCTGCCGTCCTTTTCAGTGATTACAACTCCGTATTCCAAAGGTGAAGGAACCTCTGTTAAAACCAGGGTTGCTATAGCCCCTTTTTCATAGTGAAACTCAATTGCTTCCATTAAATTAAAGTCAGTTAGCGCATCACCGCTTACTACTACAAATGTTTCATCTAAAAATTCTGCTGCATTTTTGACACTTCCTGCTGTTCCAAGGGGTACTTCCTCAATGAAATATTGCATATTAACCCCAAAGACACTGCCATCTCCAAAGTGATCCATTATTTGTTCGGGTAAGTACTGTAGTGTTATTCCTATATCTTTGATACCCTGTCCTATTAGTAGATCTACTGCATATTCCATTATAGGTCTGTTAGCTACAGGTACCATGGGTTTCGGCCTGTCGCATGTTAAAGGACGGAGTCTGGAGCCCTGGCCTCCCGCCATTATAATTGCCTTCAATGAACTTCACCCCTTGCCCTCAAGTTTTGGTTTTTGATTCTTTCTTCCACCAGAGAATAACGTTCAGGAATTTCAGTAAATGCCACTGCAGGCATTGACCAACTGCTTTCTTCGTATTCACTGCGCACATCTTGATAAATAGCTAATGTTTTGGAGGCTATTTTGTTCCAATCATATTTATTATTTATGCTAGAAGTGGCATGTCTTATGAGGTTTGCAGCTAATTTTTTATCATGTAAAGCTGCTAAAATATTATCGGCAAGTGAGTTGGCATTTCCCGGGTAAGCCTTTAAGCCATTTTGACCATGTTTTACTATCTCCGATAGGCCCCCGGTATCAGACACTACTAACGGTGTTTCGGTAGCCATTGCTTCCAATGCTACTATCCCAAAGGGTTCATAAAGGCTGGGGAAAACTGCCGTTTCAGCCCTTTTGTAAAGAGTTTTTAGTTCATCATCACTGGCATAACCTGTGAAATGGACCCTATCGCCAAGGCTACTTGCAATATGCTTCAAGTGTTCTTCCATAGGGCCCTTACCTACAATTACAAACTTTGCGTTCGGAACTGAATGTAATACTTTATGAGCAGCCTCTAAAAGGATATGTACTCCTTTTTCCTGCACCAGTCTGCCCACAAAAAGTATTACGCGATCATTATTATTTAAGTAGGGAATGTCTACCCAGCCCTTTTCCGGGGGTTCCTTAAATTTGTGTGGAAAAATCCCGTTTGGTAATATCTCAACTTTGTCACCCGGCACGCCAAAAAGCGATTTAACTTCATTTTCCATGTGTTTACTGCAAACGATTACCTTCCATGCTTCATAAGTTAAAAACCATTCAACACTATTTATGTAACGCTGGGTATCACTATAAAGACCTCCATTTCTACCGCATTCGGTGGCATGAATCGTTGCTATTAAAGGCAAGCGGAAAGAATGTTTTAAGGCCCTGCCCGCAAAGGCAACCAACCAGTCATGGGCATGAATAATATCAAATTCTTTACTGGATAGTAATGGAACAGCTTTTTCCAGCATTGCAAAATTTAAATGCTGGGTCCAGTGCAGAAAATTAGGGGTTTGAATTGAATAAGGATGAACCCTGTAGATATGTACTCCATCTTTAGTTTCCCGGAGTGGCGCTCCCTCAAAAGCGCAGGTTATAATGTGAATTTCGTGGCCCTGATCTACCATTGCAAGTGATAGATCATTGACATGTCGTGCCAGTCCACCAACACTTTTTGGGGGAAATTCCCACGATAACATTAAAACTCGCAAAATATCACGCTCTTTCTTTATTGTTTTATTACTTTTTATTTTTTCACTAAGGAATATGGTTTTATGCAAAAAAATAAGGCCTCCCTAAGAAGGCCTTATTTTAGATTTGCTCTCCGTTGTGGATTTCTACACTCCAATTGAGACCGTTGTTGTTATCCCAGTTATTGGCACTGTCTTTAAAACAGAAATTAAATCTTGAATCATCTTCTAGTTTTAATGTCTTTACCCAACCTCTCTCTGTTTTTTCCATGCGAACATCCTGCACATTTTGCCAACTATGGGCATCCCCATAACCACAGTGGAGATAAACCTGATCGGCACCCGCTTCCGAAAGCAAACCGTAATAGAGAACTGTCATTTCTTCACCTTCTGTGACTGGAATAGGGTCTATTGCAATACCCTGTGGATTACCGGCTTCTTTCATATTTAAAAGTCTCATATCTTCGCCTTTTTTCAAATAGCGACTGCGTTTACGGTCAGTCATTGCAAAAGAACCTCCTAACTATAAATTTTAAATTCCTCATTACTAGTATTAATAAATAAATAATTTTCTATGTATAGAAAGATATCAAGTAGGTGGAAATGGGGTGACTTTGTTCCGACTTCTTCACTCTCACAGAACCAGCATCAACTGAAATAGGGCAAATCAGCCTGAAATGACGGTTTTGGGGATTCGATCATTATTCACCATATCTATTAATTACTGCAAACACCCCGCCACAAGTTCGACCAGGTGATTTACGACTACATCGCTCTTTTCATTTTTTAAGGCGTGGGACAACTGCATCATACAGGAGGGGCAGGCTGAGGTCACTATCTCTGCTCCGCTTTCTTTGATAGATTTTACCTTTCGGTTGGCTACTTTCTGGGATAAGCGGTAATGACTGATGTTAAAAGAACCAGCAGATCCGCAGCACCTGTCCGCCAGCCCCATCTCCACATACTCATAAGCTGGACTAAGCCTGCTCAGCAGTTCTCGTGGCGCTTTCTTACCATTTTCTGTTCTCTTTAAATGACAGGGATCATGATAAGTCACTTTTTTACCTATTTCAGGACATTCTATTTTGATATCCAAAATTTCAACTAGAAAACGGTTAACATCCATCAGCTTATCTGAAAACTTTAAGGCTTCCTCACTTTCTAGGAGCTCTGGATAATCCAACCAAGTGGAAAGACAGCTGGCACAGTCGAAGATAATGTAATCAACATCTTCTCGAGCAAACTCTTTAATATTTTGCTCTCCAAGGAACTTACCGGTAGTAAAATCTCCACTGGCAAAAGCCGGCACCCCACAACAACCCTGTTTTGGAATGATTACTTCCACCCCGCAGGCCTTCAAAATTTTTAGGATGCTGTATCCCACATTGTGGTTGATCAGGTTAGTAACACACCCTGTAAAATACGCCACTTTCAGTCGCGGATTATCCACCGTACTTCTAAAAGGCACTATTTTACGAAAAGATCCACTAGCAACCTCCGGCAACAATCTCTCAATTTTAGCCAGGTCATTGGGCATTAAATTGAGTACCCGGCTGATTCGCAGCAGTTTCTGTAGACCTGTTTTTTGATATAGGTATAGAATCTTCCCTGCCAAATTCAACCGTCCGTTATATCTTAACAAATGCTGAAAAACATTTTTTTTAATTATTGGAAGACCATTATTAGCAACAAGATCTTTCCTTGCCATCATCACCAACTTGTCTGCTGGCACCCCATTGGGACAATTTTCTGCACAAGCACCACATAAAAGGCACATAGAAAATATATCTGCAAGTTTATCATTCCAGGTTAATTTACCGGACTGTAAATTTTCCAGAAGCTCAATTTTTCCTCTGGCTACAAATGGTTCTCTTCCAGTTTCATAGAAAATAGGACAATGAGCCTGGCATCCTCCACATCTGCTGCATTTATTTAGACTTTCGAAGTGATTTTTATCCATATCTTTCATCTAAAACACCTTTCCCGGATTAAGAATATTATTGGGATCTACTGCCCGCTTGATCGCTCTTAAATATTCAATTCCTACTTCCCCAAGCTCCCACTGCAGGTATGGTTTTTTCATTATTCCAATCCCATGTTCTCCGGATAGTGTTCCCCGTAATTCTAATGCTGCATGAAATATTTCGTCCACGGCTTTTTGAACCCGTTCCATTTCTTCTTTGTTGTTCTTGTCAGCCAAAATATTTGGGTGTAAATTACCATCTCCTGCATGCCCAAATACGGGTATATGCAAGTTGTATTTAGAAGCAATTTCGCGTAGGCGTTTTACCATTTCTGGAATTTTACTCCTTGGAACAGTAGCATCTTCAGAAATCTTCGTGGGTTTCAACTGCACAATCGCAGATGAAACAGCTCTTCTTGCTTTCCAAAGTTTTTCTCTTTCTTCCGCTAAAGAAGCTATGTGGATTTTTCGGCAGTGGTGATTTTGACAAATTTCCTCAATGCTTATGATATCTTCTTCCACTTGATTTTTTCCGCCATCTACTTCAATTAATAAGACCGCCTCCGCATCAAGCGGTAACCCCAGATGATTAAAATTTTCCACACATTTTATAGCAATTTGATCCATTAACTCCAGTGTCGCTGGAATAACCCCATTTCTAATAATTGCTGTGACACTAGATGCGGCATCTTCCAATTTATCAAATATAACCAATGCTGTTCTTATTTCTTTTGGTTTTGGCAGCAGGCGTACCGTAATCTCAGTAATTATTCCCAGGGTTCCTTCGCTTCCTGTGAGCAGACGGGTTAAATCATAGCCAGTAACATTTTTTACCGTCCGACCGCCGGTATGCATAATTTCACCCTGGGGCGTTACTACTTCTAATCCCAGCACATAATCTTTTGTTACCCCATACTTGAAAGCCCTTGGCCCCCCAGCATTTTCCGCGATATTTCCTCCCATCGTACATGTTTTTAAACTGGCAGGGTCAGGTGGATAATACAGGCCTAATTTTTCTACTTCTTGATTAAAATGGCCTGTAATAACGCCCGGTTCTAATACAGCTAACATATCTTCTGAATTGATTTCTTTGATCTTATTCATCCTGGTTAATACTAAAGCTACACCAGAACTCATGGGAATAGATCCACCGCTAAGTCCTGTACCAGCTCCACGGGGAAATACAGGAAATTTTTCTTTGTTAGCCAACTTTACAATTTCAGCTACTTCTTGAGTATTAGCAGGAAATACTACCAGTTCAGGAATTCCTCTTTGAAATGTGCCATCATATGAATAGCAAATTCTTTCTTCCAGATTTGTTAAAACATTATCTTCGCCAACAATTTCTATAATTTGTTGCACGGTGTTTAATTCCAGTTCCATCATCCCCTTAAAACGAAATATTTTTGAAAGGCTGCTTACAACTCAAGACTTAAGTTTAATCATTTTTGAATATGTTTTTAAGTTTCGTTTTTGAAATATCAAAAATATAATTCTGAGGACTAAGTTTTTCTGTATAGAAAAATTCAGGCAACCCATTTAATGTTTGTGGTAATCCAGCTCTTTCATTAAACTCGACTTCTGTATTTATCACCTGTTTCGAAAGTTCTATAAGGTCATCAAAAGTTATAGTGGTCCCCCATCTGGCATTAACAAGCTTAGCTACTCTATCTACCGTATCCGGAGTAGGGCCTACGAAAAAGCAAAAACCACAAATATCACATAAAGTTGTCATAATCTGTACATCTTTGGAAAGCTCTACTATACCTTCCTTGGTTTTAATAAATTCCTGATCTTTTGTCTTAGGCCTGTAACCAAGCCTGCCAGGCAAACAATTTCCGGCAGTATGATCACCGCCCATTGTTGACGTAGCATAAGTCACGCCAGTACTTTTTAATCCTCGAGGGTCATATGCAGCTAATGACTGTCCTTTAACCGCAGGGATCCGTCTAATACCCAGCACCTTTCCTGTCAAGGTAGCACCCTGACCCATCATTTTCCCTATCAAAGTATCATTTTTCATTTCATCAATAAGACTCATCATCTTTTTCTGGTCCCCAAAGTTTAGCACTCCTGCTTCCATCATTACTCCTATAGTCGCACCAAGTTCCATCGTATCTATACCAAAATCATCACAAAATCTATCTAACTTTGCAATAAAATCAATATCACTAATGCCACAATTTGAACCAAGAAGAGCAATAGTCTCATATTCCAAAGAAGACGTAACTACTTTGCCATCTGCATCCGTATATATATTTGAACATCGTATGACACATCCTTGCTGACAGGCATGAGAAGCTTTCCCATTTCTTGTTTGGATTATTTCTCTTAATTTTTCACCACAAAGCTTTTCTGCATCTTCAAAAACACCACAACTAAAGTTTCGAGTTGGTAAACATCCCAATGTGTTAATTAGGGATAAATTTCCTGCCGTGCCATAATCCGTTAATGTTTTTCTGGTAACAACAAGTTCTCTTGCCCATTCACGGGAAACTTCTTTAAAAGTTTTCTCATCTTTATATGTTATATTTGTTGTATTACTATCATCTATCACTATTGCCTTTATCTTTTTTGAACCCATTACAGCTCCCATACCACCCCGTCCGCAATGCCTGCAAGGGATACCTTCCATATCAGTTATGGCAACCGAAGCCGTACTGTATCCTCTTTCTCCCGCTGGTCCAATGGAAATTATACCGTTCTTGTCTCCATATTTTCCAAGCAAAATTTTTACTGTTTCATAGTTACCCAATCCCTCAAGTTCATCAGCCGGTAAAATTTCTACTCCATCATTTGTAACTTTCAAGAGGAAAAAATTATCTTCTTGAGGCTGTCCTTCAATCACCAAAGCTCTAATTCCCAACTTAGCAAGCTTTCTTGCAGCTATACCGCCTCCATTACTTTCTTTTATTCCACCCGTTAAAGGACTCTTAGCCCCGATAGAGATTCTTCCTGAACAAGGAGCAGCAGTACCCCCTAATAATCCGGGAGCTATAACAAGTTTATTTTGTGGTCCTAGGACTTCACATGATGGGTCCACCTCGTCCAGCAGTAATCTTGATGTAAGGCCGCGCCCACCTAAAAAGAAGTATTTTTCTGGTAATATTTCTTTAACTACTTCTTTTGTGGACATATTAATTCTTATTAACATAGCTTACCACGCTCCTATTTTCTGTGATAATTCTTGTCCCCGGCTAAAATCAGCAAAGGTATGCATAATATATACATTTACGCTATTTTACTATGTTATTATTTTTTATTTACAATTTTTTTAGAAGTCACAACCTGCAAACTATGTGGAAGTACGATTACTTTTGCGTGCTTTCCATAACATTTTAATCCATACTCTAATGCATTATTTACATTATTCATGGCTTTCATGTGCATATCTTCAACAGCTTCTGGTGTTTTTGAGTTAGTAATACAAACTTCAGCATGTCTTAATGTCAAAGCCATCAAATAGGCTCTTTGTCCTCCAGCAGGGTAACCGTTTAGCCGGATATTAGATATTATTTCTTCATAATTCTTAGCACTTTTCATTATATTATAAAACCTTTGTTCTCCTAATCCTTGTCCTACTCCCTCTTCAGTTTCAGCAGGAATTATAATAAGACCACCTTTTTTGACGGCAGGATATTTGCTAAAAGCTATACAACTTGCTCCCCTAGTTGCTTGATACAAGTTTGCATCTTTGGGAAAACCAATACCAGCTATAGCAATATCAGCCTGTTCATCAATCTCTACCTGGTAGACTTTTTTAGCAATTTCTACACCCTGATAAAAGGCCTCTTTGAAATCCCCAGCTACAACACCTGCTATTTCTCCTTTATCATTTAAAACAACATTAAGTATAAAGTCCAAACCTGCCATTTCAGCTATTTCCATTGCATTTGCATGAAATATGTTTTCTTCTATATTTCCGATTTGCGTATTTGGATGATCAAAAACCTGGGGTCGGTGCTGAAGCATAATCGTCTCTTCTCCTGCTACCCCAATTGCAATGTTTTTTCTACCCCCACTAAATCCAGCGTAAAAATGGGGCTCAATTATTCCTGTACTGATTAACAAGTCAGCATTTGCTGCAATACTATTAATCCATACAGGACAGTTATAACTAGTTTTACCCAAATATACCAGGTCGTTTTTAGTTCCTACATGATTAACAATTTTATAGTTCTCAACGACATATTTCCCTAGCCGCTCTATCAATTCTTCTTTGTTATTTGGCCGATGAAGCCCTGTTGCAATAAGGATAGTTATACACTCTGATTTAACTTTTGCTTTTTCTAACTCCGTTAAAATAGCAGGTACCAATAAGTGGTCAGGAGTAGGCCTGGTAATATCAGTAATGACAATAACTACCTGTTTTTTCCCCTTTGCTAGTTCAGCTAAGGGTTTACTATTAGTTGGATATATAAGCGATTCTCTGATTTTTTCCATTGGGTTATTTAACCCCTGGATAGGATTTGGTTCAAGTACACCTAAGAAATTTTCTTCTGGTATTTCGACTTTAATTTCTCTCTTATTTAAAGGAATTTTAATAATTGGCATAATATTTACCCCTCTTATACTAGGAATATATTTAGTGTATAAAAGGGGAGAGAAACTCTCCCCTTTTATATGAGTATTTAAACTATTAATCTAGTTAATAGTTAATAACTCTTTAATAACTCTTTATACTCTTGAGGTGTATCTCTTCCTCAGCTACATGTGCGTAAAACTGCTTCATTAAATACACTCATGTTCCGTACGATTGATAATTTCATTTTGAAGTCCAGGACTTAACTCTGTAAAATATGCGCTATAACCAGCTACTCGAACAATTAAATTACGATATTTATCCGGGTCTTTTTGTGCTTTAATTAAAGTTTCTCTATTGATAACAGCAAATTGAATATGCCATAATTTTAAATCTACAAAAGTCCTAATTAAATTCATTAAGTCCCTTGTTCCTTTTTCTCCTGCTAAAACCTGTGGACTTATTTTTATATTGATTAAACGGGCTAAATCATTATTATATACACGGCTCCTAGCCTTGGCAATTGACATCAAAGTCGCCAAAGGTCCTTCAGTATCACGCCCTTGTGTTGGCGAAACACCTTCAGAAAAAGCCTCTCCAGCTTTTCGGCCATTTGGCGTTGCACCCATTCTACGTCCCATAGCAACATGGGTAGTAACCGGAACGAACTTTAAATTTTGAGGACCGTTTGGTGTTCTGTATCTTTGTACTACTTCACAAATAATTTCATCCACTTGACGAGCTACTTCATCAGCATAATCATCATTATTTCCATACTGAGGCGCATTTAATAGCATTTCCCTCAGTCTTTCATAACCTTCAAAATTCGCTTCTAAGGCTTCCTTTAACTCATCTAAAGTAATTATTTTGTCTTCAAATACTAACTTTTTCATGGCAGTTAAAGACTCAATTACCGTACCAAAACCAATTATGCTCATGTTACCTGTATCCTTGGAAACCCCTTTGCCGTGAATGGGCTGATGAATATCCGTTAAAGTTTCCACGCATGTATCATTTAACATCGACATAAAGGGTGCTGCTAAGCAGGCTGCGTTTGATATTTCTAAAGCGGCCTGACGTATATAGTAGTGGCGCACTAAAAAGTCAAACGCCTCGGTAAAGTTGTTTATCAGATCCTCATAACTCTTGATATCAGTTGCCTTTATGGATGGTGTCATCAGTTTTTTCTTTTTACCGTCAATAGTAACAACACCGTCATTCATTGCCATCTCTAATGCAGCTACAGTATTAGGGTTACAGCCGACAGCCATATACGTATCAATATCGAGCAGTCTAACCTCGGTACAAGCACAGGGAGTATAATCTCTGGCATCATTAATACTAACTCCATTTTGCAAAATTCGAGGAATAATTTCTTCATCATTTAAAAGTTTAGGAAAACCGGTACCTTCTTTAATCAAATCTACAATAGCATAAAGCAATCGGTCAGGCGTACGAGAATGTACTCGAACAGATAAATCCGGATAATGAAGTGGAAATTCCTTTTTGGACCTAAGAACCAAATAAGTTAATTCGTTTGTAGCATCTCTACCCTCTTTGGTCTGACCACCGAGAACAGTCTGCTCAAAATGACAATAACCTTCAAAATAATTATTTGTAGCCGTTACGTTAAATGGTACATAGTTTGCTATTTTAAACCATAGACATTCCATTAATTCTAAAGCTCTTTCTTCATCTATAACGCCAGCCTTTAAATCCTTGATAAATGTTGGATACATATATTGATCAAATCGTCCCAAAGAAATAACACCTACAGTAGGTTGTTCTAACTTATAAGCCGTTTGCACAAACCATTGACATTGCAATGCTTCCCAGAAATTACGGGCAGGATGTGCTGGTACCCATTCACAATTTTGAGCTATCATTTCAAGCTCTGCTTTACGATTAGGGTCAGTCTCTTCTAGAGCCATTTCTCTGGCTTTTTTTGCATAACGTTTTGCATAATCCATAAGACCATCGCAAACAATAATAGCAGATTGTAAAAAGGCCATTTTAGTATAATCATTGTCAGGAACCTGGCTTAAGCGCTCCTCCATTTCTCTTTTAATATCTAAAAGCCCTCTCTCAATAACTTTCTTGTAATTTCCAGCCCAGTTCAGAGTAGCATTAATATTGGCATTATCTTGTAATAATCCAGCTGAACCCCAATCATCATCACCGTAAATAATTTCCTTAGTATCCTTCGGTAGCATTGCAAGGTATCTTTCATGAGCACTTTTACCCTTCCAATAAGGTATAACTTTTTCCTTTACTATTTCAATATCTTCATCACTAACTAGAAATGCTTGACTTTGTTGGGCTCCTCTTAATGCTTTCTCAAGCCAAGGTCCACGAAGCTCCGGGAAAAGAATAGCATGTCTTCCGGGGCGACTACTACAAGTACCAACTATTAGTTCATTATCCTCAATAACTACATTGATATTATTAAAAATATGATGTAATGCCTTAGCTTTTCTGATATTCATAGGATATTCTTCTGTTTGTGACATAGATTCAGTAAACAGAACAGCCCTTTGAATATCTATTCTAGGAACTTGATCCCTAAATTTAGAAAGAAAAGCATTAATTCGTGGCCTTGGACTCAATTGTCCTTCTCCTCTTTCAATTCTCTTTTCCTGATTTGTTAAACAAGCTACCTCTGCCATGATTTTTCCTCCTTTTATAAGAAAATAAGTATTTCTATAAACTAAATCAATATGTAATAAAGATATTATAAAGTTTTTATTATTTTACTAATTAATTACTAAGTAAATTTTTATATCCGATTTTTAAATACTTCACAAGGAAAATAGAGTTTGTTGAAGAATATATAAATAACTTCACTCCTTTGGGATTTTTGAGGCTTGCCACGTCAAAAATGTCCCACATTTGGGGTGAAGTTTTTTATTTTACTCTTGTCGTATTCAAAGACTTAAAAGCTTACAAAAAATTTATCTTAAAAAAATTATTAATTCCCGGGGTCTTCGGAGCAACCAAACCATGAAGCAAATTATCAAGAAACGCTAAGGCCGGAATAGATAAAAAAGAGTATAATCTCTGTCAAACGTGGAAGAGGACTGTCCTTAGGTGGTTGCTCCTTTTAAACTTAACCGGGAAAACTAATTGTAACAGTTATGCATCATATTCAAAATAAAGCAAAATACAAATGCTTAAGTTACTGTTTGTTTTTATCAAAGTTTTTTTGCAACTTTAGTTGATTATTTTATAATTTTTTCGAAAACTTCTACTTGCTTATCATAGTAATCCATCATGTATTCTCCGTTTTCACACATCCAACCGCTTCCTTTGGATTTAACATATTCCTTATATTTCTCGGAATTAGCAGCCTTAGCAAATGCCTCATAAAGAATTTCAATTCTTTCCTTTGGAGTTCCCTTTGGAGCTATTAGAGCCCTAGTTGTTGTAACCGATACATCAAATCCCATTTCTTTAAAGGTTGGTATATCGGGAAATGCATCCAATCTTTCATCTGCCATTACCCCTAAAAGTTTCAGCTTGCCAGCTTCCTGCTGTGTATAAATTTCAAGGGGACTTGCAGTTACAGCATCTATTTTTCCTGCAGCAGCCTGAATAACGGGCTTAGCACCTCCACCCCCTGCCGGAATAACATTCCATTCTACATCCATCGCATTCTGAGCAGCATGGGTAGCTACGTTCCATATCCCCCCGACAGCAGTTGTTCCCATCGAAACTTCATCCGGATGCTCTTTTGAATATTCAGCAAATTCCTTTAAATCATCCCAGCCGCGTTCAGCATTAACACCTACTGCAGCCGGCGAAAAATTATATCCTATAACTATATCAAAAGCATGATGGTTGAAATCCAGGTTGCCTAAAAGCTTATGCGTAACGATTGTTGAAGTAGTTGTAGAAAGAGTATATCCATCAGCCTTTCTTTTTCGCAGTTCAGCATAACCTGCAGAACCAGAACCACCAGGCATGTTTACTACATTTACAGGTACACCCAAATACTTTTCAGCCAATGGAGCTAACATTCTTATGGTTTGGTCAGACCCTCCACCCGCTGAATAAGGGCAAATTACCGTAATTGGCTTATTGGGAAATTTTTCTTTAGAAGCAGTATCATTTTTCTCAGATTCTTGAGCACCATTTTCTGAACCTTTCTCATCTGCAGTATTCTGACCACATCCGGTTAATGCAATACTTAATACCAAAATAGTCATCATTAAAACAACAAACAATGTCATTTTCTTCTTACGAACCATTTTCATTTAGAACCCCCCATCTTAGTTTTACATTCTCAACAATAATGTTAGTAACAAAACTAAATATAAATGGTTTCCCTCCTTTCTTTAGATTATTATCAGAATTAAATAATAATTATTCAGTTACTGTGCTTCCTTCAAGTTCCTTTTTTTTCCTTAAAGCACCACTTAAGAAAGGCCATGCTCCGAGAACTACGGTCAATATCAGGAGAATAAGACTTATAGGTTCTGTTAAAAATATCAACCAACTACCCTTTGATATCAACAATGCTCCCCGTAAATTCGCCTCCGCCATCGGTCCCAAAACGATTCCAAGCACCATTGGAATTGCTGGAAGCTTAAGTTCTGACATAAGATAACCCAACAAACCAAAGCCAATCATTATGGCGATATCTACAGGATTATTTCTAATAGCATACGAACCGACAATAGTCAAAACTGAAATAAAAGGAAGTAATATTTCCATGGGCAAATTCAATATTCTTGCAAAAAGCTTTGCTCCCATTAAGCCGAAAATCAACATTAACACATTTGCTAAAATTAAGCCTATATAAATTGCAAATACAAGGTCAGCATTATTTTGAAACAGCATGGGTCCCGGACGTAAGTTATGAACCATAAATGCACCTAGCATAACAGCCGTCACACCATCGCCCGGCACACCTAGAGTCAGCATTGGAATCAACGCTCCACCGGTTACACCATTATTAGCAGATTCAGAAGCAGCTATTCCTTCAGGAATGCCTGTACCAAATTTTTCTGGATGTTTTGAAGATTTACGTGCAGAATCATATGAGATAAATGAAGCAATAGGACCGCCTGCTCCTGGCAAAGCACCTACAAAAGTACCTAAAAGACCTCCACGGATAGTAATGGACATTAATTTCCTGATTTCGCTAAGACTAGGAATAACTTTGTCCACTTTTTGTTCTACTTGATATTTGTAATTTTCAGTTCCTACCTGCAATAGGAACTCTCTCATTCCGAACAAACCTATCATAGTAGGAATAAAAGTAAAACCTGCCAGCAAAGCTACCGTGCCAAAAGTAAATCGCGGAGTACTGGTAACATAATCCATACCTACAACAGTTACCATCATTCCTATAACTCCGGAAATCATTCCTTTTACAAAAGAATCACCAGAAACACTAGAAATAATACTTAAACCGAATACAGCAATTGCAAAATATTCAACAGGTCCAAATTGCAGAGCAATTTTTGCCAGATAGGGTGCAGCAAAAATTAATATAATAGCACTAATAATACCTCCAATAAATGAAGATATTGTTGCATAACCAATTGCTTTGCCTGCTTCTCCCCTTTGCCCCATAGGATATCCATCCAGGGTAGTCATCATCCCGGACGGCGTACCAGGAATGCTTACCAAAACAGCGGAAATAGAGCCTCCATATATGCCACCACAGTAAATTCCGACAAGCATAACAATTCCGGCTGCCGGTTCTAAAACAAAAGTCAACGGGATTAATAGAGCCACTCCCATTGTAGCTGTCAAACCGGGAATTGCTCCAAAAAGAATCCCTAAAGCAACTCCCGCAGCCAGAAGTAAAAGCGAATACGGTTCAAATATTACACCTACAGCGCTTAATATTTGTTCAACAAGCAATATCCTTGCCTCCTCTCAACCTAAGGAAGAGGGATTTTAAATCCCACTCCAAAAATATAATACACAGCCAGAGTAATAATTATCGAAATTGGAACTATTTTAACAAGCTTTCCAGCTTTCAGAAGTAACATTACTAGTATCAAATAAATTATTGTCGTGACTATAAAACCTAAATGCTGAAATGCGAACAGATATGCAATAAGCAGCAAAAATAGCAAAAAAACATTTTTATGATTTTTTCTTTCAATTTTAAGTTGGGAACCTGCGAGAATTTGCTTTATTCCTTTTATGACAACAATAAAACTTAATATTCCCAATATTATTGCCAAAAAAGATGGAAAAAAACTCGGTGGCATGCCACTAACATTTCCTTTGGGTATTGTCTGTGCCGTAAAATAAAACCATACGCTGAAAACAAGTAATATACTTCCACCTATAAAATCCCTGTTTTTAAGCCATTTGCTCAAACCATTTAACCCCCTTTTTACCTTTATTCATAATAATTTCATGCCTTTCAGCATGCTCAAGGCACCTCAACTGTATCCTAATTATCCTCGATATTTTTTGAACATCATTTTTCATATCACTACAAATCTCCTGGGTCCCCGGAATTCTCTAAATGCATACTTATTAAACAATAATAAAAGCCCAATAAAGCATATGGAACAATTATGTACCAATAAATATGCTTTGTTGGGCTTTGCCTTGTTTACTGACATCAATCTCAAAAATTGACGCCTGCAAGACCTCCCATAAAACTTATTCAATTAATCATAATATAAATTATAATAAAATAATGCATAAATAATGCCTTCTATAAATAATATTATATAATATTATTTTATTTGTAAATAGCTTTTATAAAAAATATAGAAAAATTAGAATAATAAGCGCTATATTAACGGCATGGGGGCCTAATTTTTACGTATTTTTTCCTTGTACCTCTCTACAGCATTTTTTATGGCCTGTATCAACGAACCTGTAGTAGAAAGGCAAATTTTTTCCTTAATCTCTTTAAATAGCGGCTCTAATGAATCATCTATACAATATCCATTGACCAATTCCTCTAAACAAGCTTGAGTTAAGGGAGATATAAGATTAAAATTAGATTCAACTATACAATTTGTTTCTACATCAACAAGAAGCTGAACAGTCATAATGTTATATACCGTTATCTCTTTAGGCGGCTTAGCACATCCACCAACTAATATACGACCGTCCATTCTTTTCATTGACCCTTCTCCTTATTTTTTAAATCTTATTCTTATAAGATATAATAGCATATCCTCTTATAGAAATAAACCCCTTATAAACACCCTATTACTTGTGTTTAGCTTCTTTTTGTAAATTCAACATTTTTCGAATGCGATCATTTAATTTATAAACTGGTTCTCTTTCAAGAGAGCTAAGATCTTTTAATTTATAAATCATACCAAGCTGTTCATATTTCGAACTTCCATAACTATGGTAAGGTAGCAATTCATAATCCTGCAGATTTGGCAGAGTTTCTAAAAATTTTACAATAGCCATAATATCCTGCTCTTGTTCATTAATACCAGGCACAACCGGAGTACGGATAATAATATCTACTTCAGGGAAATTTTCAGTCAATTTTTTAATATTTTCCAAAATCAAAAAATTATCCACACCAGTATACTTCTTATGCTTTTGTGAATCCATTAGTTTTATATCATAATAAATTAAATTACACCACCGAGCCACCTTTTCAAGCTTTTCCCAAGGTGCATATCCAGTAGTTTCAATAGCTGTATGGACCCCCACACTTTTATATTTTTTTAATAAAGCAGTCACAAAATCCGCCTGTAAAAGTGGTTCGCCACCGCTAATTGTAACACCACCATTAGATCTCCAAGAATCTGGTTGATTCTGAGTTTTCAAAAAGACTTCATCTACAGTCATATCTGTTCCAAAGATATGCAGCGCTTTAGAGCAACATATTTTAACACACTTTTGGCAATTAATACACTTACATCTATCCATTACAATCATATTATCTTTGATAGAAAAAACACCATTATCACATACCTTAACACAATAGCCACATAACTCTGCACCTATACATTTCTTGTTATTATACGCTATTTGAAAATTTGATGACTGTGTTTCCGGATTGGAACACCAGATACATTTCAACGGACACCCTTTCATAAAAACCAAATCACGAATTCCAGGCCCATCGTGAACAGAATATTTTTGAATATTTACAATACGTCCTGTAATTTCTTTCAAACTCATCCCCTCCAGTTTCTTTTGCTAAAAATAAAAAAGCTCAAATATGCGCCTAATTAATCCTTGTGCATATTTGAGCTTTGACTTATTTTATAGCATTAATGCCAGTACATCAATGCCAGTAAGTCTCTCAAATTAATTATTGAATTATTATTATATTACTTATTTTTATTATATTTTTATTTATTTTGATTGTCAATATCATCATTTAACTTGTTTACCTTAAAATCGGAAAGCAACTTTCCGTTTTACGCCCCACCTGACAGGCCAACTTCGGTTCGCTTTTTGCTATGTTCCAAGTTCCCCCTTCAGCTTCCTTCAAACCCCGCCGTTGCCAGCTGCGTCCTTGCCTACGGGTTGTCTTCCCGCTGGTTAGGTGACAGGGTTTCTTTCAACCCATCGGCTCAGCAGACATGCCGGGCACACAACAAAAAAAGCACCTGCTTTTTTGCAGGTGCTTTTGGAAAAAATACTACAATTTTTCTTTTAAAATTTTATTAACAAGCTGTGGATTTGCTTTTCCTCTTGTTGCTTTCATTACTTGTCCCACAAGAGCTCCTAGCGCCTTTTCCTTACCATTCCTATAATCTTCAACTGGTTTGGGGTTTTCTGCTATTACTTGTTCGATTATACTTTCCAGTTCAGATGCATCACTTATTTGTTCAAGGCCTTTTTCCTTTACAACCCGGCCTGCTTTTTTACCGGTCGCAAACATTTCTTCAAATACCTCTTTGGCAATCTTGCCGCTGATCGTTCCCTTATCCATTAGTTTTAATAATTCAACTAAATCTTGCGGCTCAATGGGGCAATCTTCCACTTCCAGATCATTAGCATTGAGAAGGCGGGAAAGTTCACCCATAATCCAGTTACTTACTATTTTAGGCTTGTCATAACTTTCCAGGCATTTATCAAAGAAATCCGCCAGTGCTTTAGAACTTGTTATTACTCCCGCATCATATTCAGGTAGCCCGTATTCTTCAACAAGACGTTTTTTACGTTCATTTGGAAGCTCCGGTAGAGTTTTTCTGATTTTTTCAATCCATTCTTCATCAATTTTTAAAGGCACAAGGTCAGGTTCAGGAAAATAACGATAATCATGAGCTTCTTCTTTAGTTCGTAGACTTACTGTAATTCCCTTGCTTTCATCCCATGAACGTGTTTCCTGAACTATTTTTCCTCCATCTTCCAGAACTTCAATTTGCCTTTCTATCTCATATTCCAGTGCTTTTTGAAGCGCTTTAAAGGAGTTTAAGTTTTTAATTTCTGTCTTTGTCCCGAATTCTTTTGCCCCTACCGGCCTTACTGACACGTTAGCATCACAGCGCAGGGAGCCTTCTTGCATTTTACAGTCAGAAACGTCAATATACTGGAGAATTGCTTTTAGCATTTCCATGTATGCTCTAGCTTCCTCCGGTGAGCGCATATCCGGTTCCGATACAATTTCTATTAAAGGAACACCAGCGCGGTTATAATCCACTAGCGAACTTTCCGCTTCAGCTATTTTATCCCCCTGGTGAATCAGTTTTCCTGCATCTTCTTCCATGTGAATCCTTGTAATTCCAATAGTTTTCTTTTTACCATCAACTTCTATTTCAAGCTTACCGTTTTTACAAATCGGGAGATCATACTGAGAGATTTGATAAGCCTTTGGCAAATCGGGATAAAAATAGTTTTTCCTGTCAAATTTGCAAAAAGAAGCTATTTCACAATTCAAAGCAAGTCCTGCTTTAATAGCATAATCCACTACCTTTTTATTTAAAACAGGAAGAACCCCCGGCAAGCCAAGACACACGGGGCATGTATGGGTATTAGGCTCTCCTCCAAATTCAGTTGTACAATCGCAGAAAATCTTGGAGTTCGTTTTTAATTCAGAGTGAACTTCAAGTCCAATGACAGTTTCATATTTCTGGTTCACTTACTCCACCCCCCGGGGTTTTTGTCCCTGGAAATCACTGTTTTTTTCAAAGGCATGAGCCACCTTTAAAATTGTCTCTTCCGCAAATGCTTTACCCATAATCTGCATACCAACAGGTAGGCCTTCACTGAAACCACAGGGCAATGAAATGGCCGGAATACCTGCCATATTAGCCGGTACCGTAAAGAGGTCTGATAAATACATTGCTAAGGGGTCGTCCACTCTATCTCCAAGTTTAAAGGCAACACTGGGTGAAGTCGGAGAAACCAAGCAATCGTATTTTTCAAAGGCGGATTCAAAGTCCCTTCTAATGAGTGTTCTTACTTTAAGCGCCTTGAGGTAATATGCATCATAGTATCCCGAACTTAAAGCATATGTACCTATCATAATACGCCTTTTAACCTCTTCACCAAACCCTTCATTTCTGGTTTTCATAAACATTTCCAGCACATTCTTGGCATCTTTATCCCTGTATCCATACCTCACGCCATCATAACGTGCGAGGTTGGAGCTGGCTTCTGCAGGTGCCACAATGTAATATGTAGGAAGAGCATATTCAGTATGGGGCATACTGCACTCTTCCACAATTGCCCCCAGATCCTCAAGTTTTTTGATGCCCTTTTGAACAACATCTTTTACATCTGAGCTAAGTTCATCCGGGAAGTATTCCCTGGGGATACCTATTTTCATTCCCTTAATATCACCTTGCAGCGCTTCGCTATAATCAGGTACAGGGATATCCACAGAAGTTGAATCCATGGGGTCATGTCCGGCAATTGCTTGCAATACTAAAGCTACATCCTCTACCGTATTGGCAAAGGGACCAATTTGATCCAGGGAGGAAGCAAATGCAACCAGGCCATAACGGGAGACCCTACCATAAGTAGGTTTTAAACCTACAACACCACAGAAAGAAGCAGGCTGGCGAATAGATCCTCCTGTATCTGAACCCAGGGTATAACTTGCTTCTCGGGCTGCCACTGCCGCTGCCGAGCCACCGCTTGAGCCTCCTGGAACCCTCTCCAGGTCCCATGGATTCCTGGTGGAAAAAAAGCGAGAGTTTTCACAGGAAGAACCCATTGCAAATTCGTCCATGTTAAGTTTTCCAAGCATTACCGCACCGTTTTTCTCTAATTTTTCCACTACTGTAGCACTATACGGAGGCTTAAAGTTATAAAGATTTTTAGAGGCACATGTTGTTTTTATATCCTTTGTACACAGGTTATCCTTAAGTGCCATTGGAATACCTGCAAGGGAAGGCAACTCTTCACCCTTTTGTCTTTTAGAATCGATTTCGTCCGCTTTCTTCAACGCTTCTTCTGCAGTTTTAGTTATGTATGCCTGTACCTTGCCATCAATAATTTCTATTCTATCTAAAAAAGCTTCCGTGACCTCGCGGGAACTGACTTTCTTATTTTGAAGCATTTTTTTCAGAGCGCTCACCGAGTATTCATATAATTCCAACTCTTATCCCTCCCTCATTATACGATTCTGGGAACCTTGAATTGTCCATCCTCTTTTTCAGGGGCATTCTCAAGTACTTTTTCTCTATCTAAAGACTCTCCCACTTCGTCTTCCCTCATGACATTATATATTGGTAGTACATGGGCAGTAGGTTCCACACCTTCTGTATCCAGCTCATTAATTTTATTCATATAATCAATAATTGAATTAAGTTGTTTTGTATAAGCTTCCTTTTCTTCTTCTGTTAAATCCAGGCGACTGAGAAGCGCTACATGTTCAACATCTTTTTTTGTTATCCTCATCGATGTTCACCTCTTTTCAACTTCGAGATACTCCTTCCAATTATAGCAAACCAAAGAAACTCTTGCAACTAAAGGATTTGTATCACTTCATTGTTCTAGGGTATAATATTATTATCCAAATTAAAAATTAGGAGTGAAAGTGTGATCCCTTTAAAAGATAGTACACGTTCAGGCACTATTCCCCTTTGTTAATCTGCTTTTAATAGGAATCAATATTGCAGTTTTCATTTATCAATTATCCTTAAGCAGCCAGGAACTCAACCAGTTTATTCTTAATTACGGCGTGATTCCTTCGCAACTACCACTTTGGTCTATTCCTTTTCATTTGCTGACAAATCCAATGGCCTTATTTCCTTTAGTATCTGCAACCTTTATGCACGGTAGTCTCTTTCATATCGGGGGAAATATGCTTTATCTCTGGGTATTCGGCGACAATGTCGAAGACCGCTTAGGACATTTTAGATACCTGCTTTTTTATTTTTTAGTGGCTTTTATAGGACACTTTGCGCACATATTTACCAATTCCGGTTCTAACATACCGACAATCGGGGCAAGCGGTGCAGTGGCAGGAGTTTTGGGGGCGTATTTCCTGGCATTTCCCAAGGCAAAGATACTTGCCCTGATTCCCCTGGGCATTTTCCTGACTGTTACTACGGTACCTGCAGTACTTTTTCTGTTTTTATGGTTCATACTGCAGCTTATCAACGGAATAATTGGTGGGGTAGGCGCCGTTCAAACAGTAGCATGGTGGGCACATATTGGAGGCTTTATAGGCGGGGCTGTTCTTTATAAGATCTTTAAGAAAAGGTCGTATCGGGAGATTAGGTATTAATATATTGGAGCTTCTCCAATTCACTACAATAGCAGATGTAAATAATATCCAGACAACCCTAATAACTACATAGCTTTCGGATGGGTTCTGTCAAGGGTGTGGAGCGAATGCGGAACAGGCGAAGCCTTTACCCTTGACAGAACACAGGAGAAATCTATAATCCCTAAAGGGTTGACTGGGATAAATCCGCATGATTTTTATATAAAATGTCACGCAGATATCTGGTGAATCTTGAGTATAAAATAGTCTGTATCCTTAAAGCCCTTGGCACGCCTTCTCAACAACGCTATATTGGCGTTGTTAGCCTCTAAACGGGATGTATTGATAGGATATAGGCAATAGGTCCAAAGGCCTGAACGATGCCTTTCAAGGGTATCAGCAAATTTGTTTAACAGAGATATACCGGACTCCCTGGCCAGCTGGCACCAATTATCTAGCGCCTCGTTGAACCTGGGGACCGTGGGATTATCCCATAAAGTTTGAAGTTGTTCTTTGAGAGCGTAGGCTATGTTGAGATTTTTGTTAGCCCCCAGTAGCTCTTCAAGCTTTTGTTGCTTCTTTTCGCTTAGTTTACTGCGGTTTTTGAGTAGTAGATAGCGGCTGCTTTTGAGTAAGTCTTTGTTTTCGCTTTCAGCCCGCTTGAATTCGGCCCGCCGGATCTAGTCAATGACCTTGTGATAATTAGCGATGACATGGAACTTGTCGTAGACGATTTTGGCTTGGGGACAATATTTCATGGCAGCGTTGAAATAGGGTTTCCACATGTCCATGGCGATAGCTTGGATATGTTTGCAGCGTTCTGGCCCCAATTCTTCGTAGAACTTAGCAACTGAAGCTTCTTTGCGGCCTTTCAGTACTCGGATTAAGCGATTGTTTCTAAGATCAAACACACAGGTCAGATAGTCATGCCCCTTAGCTTTGGCAACTTCATCGAAGCCGATAACGTGCAAGCCGTCTAAGCTGATTTCCTCAAAGGTCCGCAGTAAATAGTCTTTGTCGATTCGCTTGACAGTTTTCCAGTCCAACTTGAAGTATTGAGCTACTTCTGAGATTGTCATATGTCGGCAAAGAAACGCCACGCTTTCTTCAAAACGTTTTGTTGCTCTGGCACCAGGACTGATAAAGTCTAGCTTTTCTATCCTGATGCCACAATGAGGACAATTGATTTCTCTTTGTTCAAAGTGAAGGTAAACTATTTGTCCGAAGGCTCCGGCGTCTCGAGCTTCTCGAAAGCCGTTACGGTTAACAGAAGCAACACTGCCACATTTTGAACAGCGAGCTCTATACCGCTTATCTGCTCTGACTGAGATTCTTATAAACAGGTTATTTTTGTTATCGTTAATGTATTCCATTCCCTTGAATTTCATCCTGGGAAGGTTTAAAATGGAGGTGGATAATGATGGCGACATAAGAATCGTCCTTTCTAAAGGAATTAGTAATGCAATCAGAGTTGCTATTACTAATAGATTCTTAGTCGTCATCTTTCTTTTTTCCTGCTAATTTTACTGTATTATTTTGGAGAAGAGCCAATAAAACTTTTACTTGCTTTTACTGTCATTCACATGAAACAAAGTTTTCAATTTTTGTGCCGTCAAAACCATTGAGGAAAAATCATCACCATATTTCTCCTCCTTTTCTGAACTTTCAAAAGGCAAAGCTATTTGCGTAGTAGCATAAAAGATATAATTGTCTGTTTTAGCTAAAATATGATCTTCAATGAAATGATTGTCTTCTGTTTCTTTAATTATTTCAAATTCTTCTGTAGTCCAGCTAATTATTGTAAGAAATTGATCCTTTTTTCCCGGACATCCTGTATAAAGAAAATACGTTTTATTCTCTTTTTCTAATATCTCATATTTTCCCTCCCAATGCTTGGGTATATCAAAGGAATAACCATATTTATCATTATGGTAAGTTGTTAAAATGTTACCATTTTCTTTTCTTGGTTCTGGATCTACAATTAAAGGTGAATTATTAATTTCTACTAGTATAATTTTTCTTTTATAGCCTTCATCTTTTTTATTTATTGTAGTTATGATAATTTGCTTGGCAGAGGTGCTCCATTCAAGTCTTTCAGATCTACCTAGTATAGGAGATTTAATACAATATTTTAGTTTAGCTTCATCAAAAATACATATGCGAGATTTAAATATGTCTACTTCCTCTGCATAAGCAACTTTTTGTCCTAAAGTATTTGGCATAAAACCATAATATCTTTTTGTTTTATCAAGTTCAATAGGAGTTATCTCATTTTTAGTAAGATTAATAATATAAGATTCGGTTTCATCAAACTCATCCTGTCCACAAAGTATTTTATTGCTACTGTCAAGCCAATATGCAAAAAGTGCATTTTCTATTTCATAGAATTGATTCTCAGAGCCGTCAAGGTTTATAACTCCAACACCTTCAGAACCCTGATATACATATGATATATATAAAATATTTTTATCATCATATGACCATTTTGGTTGGCCAGGACGTTTGGCTAGTTCTTCTTTTCCTGTACTTTTAAGAAGTATTTTTCTATTTGAGAAATCTAAATTTGATACAAATAAACCTTCTTTTTGGCTGTACGCAATTTTAGTGCCATCATAAGATATATCATACTCAAGAACTCCTTCTGGTAATTTTATTTCGGAGAGAACTTTAAAATCATTGCTTTCTAAGATTAATACTTTATCTTGACACTGAAAAGCTAATTTACTATTATTAAGTGTTTTTAAGTTAGTATTATAATGAATCCGTCCTGCACCTTCATAAACCGATTCATATGAGCCTGTTTTCAAATCATATCTTAATAAAATGAGTTCTGGTACCTTTTCATTTCGCCCGCTTAAACCAATTAATAAATTTTCTTCGTGACAATCACTAAATTCTAAAACAAAATTTTGATTATCATAGCGTGGAATAATTTCTTTTATTATAAAATTATCGTTCTTTTTTGAGTATGTATTTATATCTATTGCTTTTATATAATTATCTTGCTTATCTTGCTCAATTTTTGGGGTTATTTGTTTTTGAATCATATCATTTTCGGAGTCCACCTTTTGAAGTTGCTCTTCTGATTGTTTGTTTTCTTCAGTGATATTAGTATTAATATCTTCAGTATTTACTGCACATGAAGTTAATACTAATAATAAACACGATAGTATCAATAATTTCCTCATCTTATCAACTCCTCGTATAATATGTTTAGTCCCTCTTTAAATAAACAATTTCCAGTTTTAAAAAAGAAGACTTTGTTCTTTGAAAACTAAATATATGCCACTTAAATATCGTGCAAAGCCCGTTCACTTTACCCTTGATGGGGAGAGGTCCCCATGGTAGGCTAGTTTGCTAAACAGACACCTCCTTTAGGGGTGGCTGCCTATGTCTGTCTAACCATGGGGACAGAGGCTCCCCGTCAAGGGCGGGCACCTAGGTAACCTTTTCATAAATTGGGACTGGACTTTTCGTGATGTTCCCAGACAATGATCTTAGGATCATTTGGGGAAATCCTTCTGCCTCCTGTAGCTTTGACTACTTAGTTAGTCTACTTCCCCAGTACTCGTTTGAACTTCTCACCCGCAGGCAGTTCCTTCTGGCAACCCATGCTGGAAGATAGCAGCTTCCAGGTAGCCCTTGGCCCAGAATGAGTTCTAATACACGAGGGTGTTTGATCAACGAGAGCGCTGGGGGCATCCCAAAGAGTCCATTTCCCTTGATCCTAATATGAAAGGAGGTTGATCCCACTTGAAAATTTTTGTCGGTATTGACGTTAGCTCTAAGGATATGAAAGTGTGCATCATGAACCCAAATGGTGACACACTTAGCTCCATAACTGTCAAAAACAACTTAGATGGAGCTCGTTATTTGCGAGACCAAATTGTTTCCCTCGCGGACAAGCATTCTAGCCAGGAAATTCAAATCGGTATGGAATCAACATCCGTTTACAGCTGGCATCCGGCCATGTTCCTTAATGAAGATGAAGCTTTAAGAAAACGCCAGGCCAAGGTATATACCATCAATCCTAAGTTAATTAATAAGTTTAAAGAAGCTTATGTGGACTTAGATAAAACTGATGATATTGACGCCTGGATCATTGCTGATCGCTTGCGTTTCGGGAGGCTTCCTCTGACCATGGTTATGCAGGAACAATATATTGCTCTACAACGTTTAACCAGGATGCGTTATCATCTCACTCACAATTTAGTGCGAGAAAAAAGTATTTTCTCCAAAACTTGTTCTTTAAATGCAGCGCTTTTACTTCCGAAGTTGAAAGCTCTGTATTTGGAAATGCCATGATGAAACTTTTCCTTGAACAATACAGCATCGAAGAGATTAGTTCTATGGATGTCTCTGCCCTTGCTGACTATCTTAAGGAGAAAGGGAACAACCGTTTCCCTGATCCGGAACGAGTTGCTAAGTGTACCCAAAAGGCTGCCAGATCTTCTTACCGTCTTTCCAAATGTGTAGAGGATTCTATTGATATCCTTTTGGCTACTTCAATTGAGACTATCCGTAGCCTTAAAGCGCAAATAAAGCAATTAGATAAGGCTATTGAAAAACTCCTAGATGGCATTCCTAATACTTTACAGACCATTCCCGGAATTGGCCCTGTTTATTGTGCCGGAATACTTGCTGATATCGGCGATATTAACAGGTTTAAAGATCAAGCTTCTGTCGCCAAATATGCCGGCCTTACTTGGCGTAGGTACCAATCGGGAGATTTTGAAGCTGAAGAGACTAAAAGGATACGTTCTGGTAATCGCTACCTGCGTTATTACCTTGTTGAGGCTGCCAACTCGGTAAAGACGTATGAACCAGAGTTTAGAAGTTATTACCAGAAAAAGTATCGAGAAGTCCCTAAGCATCAACACAAAAGAGCCCTCGTCTTGACCGCAAGAAAACTTGTGCGTTTGATCGATGCGCTGCTACGTAACGATCAAATCTCACGCCTGAAAGGAAGGTGAATAGATGAGGTAGACACCCTTCAATATCCTTCGGTAATATCCAGTTTTTACCATTAGGGACTGAGCTTATTAAGTGTTCCCTTTTTAAAGAAAATTTAGCTTTAGAATTTCCAATTTTAAAATTTAAAGACTTGACATATTACCGCAGGACTAACAATAAATATAATAATATATTTATTGAAATTTTTAAATAAAAGTTCTAGTGCAAAAATATTGTAGTAAAGTAACTAATGTTAATAATAAGATGCTGCTAGCAATAATCATATTTAAATAGCACAAATGCTAGCAGCCCTAAAATGGTAAATTAAATTTTATACTTTATTTCTCATTAATTAAGAAGAAAATAACCATATGGTTCTTCAGAAAGTAAATCTAAATCCGTTCCAGTGTTAGGGCTAGTTTTCTTACCTGCCCTTACTTCAAAGTGTACGTGTGCTCCTGATGCTCCCACACTTCCTTGTTCACCAATTATATCTCCTGCATTTACAGTGTCACCTACTGTTACATCTATTTGGCTGCAATGTAGATAAAAGGTTGTAACATTTTCTGTGGAGTCATAAATTGCTATCTTACCATAAGAACCTCCGACTGCTATTACTTCTCCTTTAGAAATTGCACGTATATCACGGTCTGAATCTGCTGTATACTTCATATCAACTCCCTCATGTACACCTATATTGTTGTCAAATTCACCGTATAAATAATAAGAATATTTTATATTGTTGGGTGAATCAAACATTACCATCGCTGCTTGTTCAGACATACCAACATACCAATCCATTAAATCAATGTTGATATCGTTATGAAATGTTTCATTTGGATTTTCTTCATCGACATATACATTAGTATGAAAGTTGTCGGGTGTTTCATAATAGGTTTGTATAAAACTAAAATCAATGGTACTACTTTCATCTAAACCTAAATTTTTCTTTATTCTTGATAGATCAAGGGGGTTTGTCACTGGTGCCGCAAAAGCCTGTGTGCTAAACGCAAATATTAAAATAAAAGTTAAAGTTAAAATAAATTTTCTAGACATTGATTATCCCTCCTATACTTTTTGATTGATAAGTGTCGGTAATTTTTCACTAATACTAAATTAGAAGAGGGAGTATAACCATTTAACTACCTCCCTGCTCCGTGGTAAAGGGTACACTACTTGCCTAAGAGCAGTCCGCCAAAACTTGTCCATTTGCATTTTTCAACAATTAATAAATTAAATTTTCAAAAACAATCATAGAACCACCACCCTTCTCTTGAAAAATTCCTCAACCTTTACATGGAGTCAGAGAAGGGGTATAATAAAAACATATTTCCAACCTGCTCCATGCAGGTAAAGGGTGTCCCTGTCAATGAGCAGTCCGCCAAAACTTGTCCCATTGGCAGGGAGTTTCTTGTAATGATATTTTATCTACTAAACTTTTACATTCCTACCCATCCTTGTCTGGATCCTCGCATTGCTTGTCCGAAACTTCGTTTTCCTTGTCTGAAATTGCACTTCACAAAAAATAAACCCGGAATTTATATCCCGGGTAGTAACCACTCATATTATTTTAAATTTTTCCTGCAGTTCCTTGTACTTATTTTCTGTTATGTGAGCGACTTTTTTAACTTTTTTATTTGCTTTATTATTGTTGTTGTTGAATATCACAATGTAGCTGCCCCGTGCCCAGGGTTGAATTTCTGCAACTTTATCCAGGTTAATGATATAACTGCGATGACTGCGGAAAAAACTATTTTCATTTAGTCTTTTTTCTATTACATCCAGCGGTTCATTAGTTGAGATAGTTTTGCCATTTTCCAGATAAATTATTGTCTTTCTCTTTGCCCTGTTTACAAATACTATTTTCTCCATTTCGATAAATACTACATTATGGTCAACTTTCACTGCAACTTTTTTGGAAATGTTAACTGAAGATGATAACTTTTCTTGTCTGGAAAAAGCCCTTTCCCTTGTTTCCACAAGCTGATGTATTCTTTCAATAGTCTCGGATATACGGTCTATCCTGTAAGGCTTCATCATATAATCAAAGGCATACATTTCAAAGGCTTCCGGCATATATTCACTATAGCCGGTTGCGTAGATCAAGAAAATTTCAGAATCAATATCCAATATCTCTTTTGAAACTTCTACTCCATTTTTATCCGGAAGGTCTATATCCATGAAAACAACTTCAGGCTCTAACGACATGGTTTGATCCAGAGCTTCCTTCCCATTACTTGCTTCTCCTACTATATTCACATCGGGCAAATTTTCTAAAGCTTTTTTTAGTATTAACCGCATACCGGGGTCATCTTCCACTATCAATACTTTCAAAGTCATCATAAAACCTCTCTTTATTTGCGCAATGCTTTTGGTACTTCAGGTTGGTGCCATGTCAAAACGCTCATCGGTTGTGCAGCAATTGCGGCAACAAACATAATAATAGAAGCTACTACCGGAAATATTTTTTTGAACATAATCTCTCCCCTCCTTTCCTTAATGATAATAACCTATATTTTTGAAACTGTTGGAAACAGGGTAAAGGTCTGAACTAAATGTGCAAATATGCTTGCTAACACAAGAGACTGTATTTTTTCAATTGAAAATACAGAAATGATTATGAATATAATTACAAACCAGATCCATATCCAAATAAATGACAAAATCTTAAATTTTTTCTTTTCTTCTATTGTTACCGGCCTTTTATTTGAATCAACCGGGGCCCATTTAATAACCGCAAAAATACTAGTTATAAATACTAAAATCGTCAAAACAATTAATATAAAACTTGACATCTCTATATAAGCAGGTATTTCCCGGGCAAATTTTCCTATACATAACAGGGAAACTAAACTTGTGATAAAACAAAGCCGGTAAGTTTTGCAATGAATACCACCCGAAAGTAACCGGTAAACACTTATTGTTAATAATGCAACAATAGCTTGAGGTAAAATATTTAAAAGCAAAGCAAGAATTAATAAAATTGTTATCTTGGTGAATTCTCCGATAATTACTTCAAAACCGTAACGTAAGATATCCGCCTGTTCTTCGTTGTAATCCAATATTTCAGCCAGATTATTAGCTAAGAATACCGAAATGTCATTAATACTCATTTTTACTCTCCTTTATGCCGGCAAAGTAATTTCAAACATTGTAGTATTGTGGTTGCTGGTTACATTAATATGTCCTTCATATTTTTCAACCGTCTTTTTAACAGCATACAGCCCCATCCCCTGGTTATCTTTTTTCGTTGAATAGCCCGGTTCAAAAATTTTATCAATATCGGCTGCCCTAATAGGTGGCCCGTTATTGATAACAGAAATAATATAGGAATCTTTAGTGCGGTAAATTTTTAATTTTATAAACGGTTCTTCATTGAAAAAATTTATTTGAGCTTCCATAGCATTATTTAAAAGATTCCCTAAAATTGTATTTATCTCCGAGACCTTTAGTTGCAGTTTTGTCAGGCTAGTTTTTACTTCTATATCAAATTTTATCTTGTGATATTCCATTTGCCCGCTTTTGGCCTGTATCAATGCCCTTACACCGAGGTTATCAATTCTAGCAACTTCATTAGTTACGGAAATCTCCGAGATAAGTTCTTCTATATATTTTTTACCCTCTTCATAATCTCCCACAGCCAAAAGGCCGTAAATCGCCTGCATGTGGTGGTTAAAGTCATGACGCTGCCTTCGCATTGTTCGGAGTAACTCTTCCAAATGTTCCATATTTTCAAGTCGGACCTGATTCTCAATTTCTCTCTCAGCATTTTCAAAAGTGCGGCTAACAATTACTACGGATGTTATAGTTAATATAATGCTAATTAAGTTTGTTGGAAACATAAAATTAGTCAATGTACCGGTAGCAAACGTACCTGTTGTGGATATATAAGAACTTAAGTTTAAAATGGCCAAAATTATTAACTGAAACATTATTATAATAATTATTGGAAATACTCTTCTTAACGTTTCCACTCTTCATCTTCCCTTGACATAATTAATGTAGATAAATCTATTAATTTAAAATTAAAGAAAAATACTAATAATACAACAAGAAGCATTACTAGTCCTTGAGGCAAAAAGAAAAGTATCCGCAACTTACCATCTGCCAGCACCTGGTCAAGAGGGATATTTGTCATATTTAATATCAAAGGAGCAAATGTTGCATCAATAATCACATAAATAGTGAAGCTTACCAGCAAGCATACAGCGGCTATTAAAAAGGGTATCCGCATAATTAAAAATATTACCAGGATGAAGAGAGGGATTTGTAACAAAGTATGAATACCAAATGGCACCGGAAGTAAGCGGATAAAAAATGATATTACAGCTTGAATAAATCCGATTAGTATAATCTTTCTTAAATTGGGCTTAATACCAAACAATAACAAACCCAATGCTGAAATCATCATTTCTTCGGGACAAGATACAAATAAAACCGTTATTAAAGGCATAGTATCCATCTTTTACTTAGACCTCCCCTCAGTATATTCCTACCTACCTTGTCTGAAACTTCGTTTTCCTTGTCTGAATCCTCGTTTTGCTTGTCTGAAATTGCATTGTGTAAATAAAAAGTTTTGCTCCAAGGAGCAAAACAGGTTAACAATAAAAAATCAAACTCCTTCGGCAGCCCGGCTGTCATGGCAGTTTCGCTGTAAACCCGTGGCTTTGCGTCCCCGGCTTTCGCCGGGTTTGCCATTTTCGGGAATAATATTCAAATTTTTGAAAGGAAATTCGACATTTTTTTAGAAAAACCTTCCAAGAAAAATGTAAGCTTTTGTCGAAAAGATTAATATTAGATTAAAAGACGTATATTTCCAATATTTTAAACGAAAATATAAAAACCGGAGATTGTCTCAAATCACCCCGGTTTTTCACTTATTATTATCTTCTTATGGCATTTTTTAAAAGCAAAGATACTTACTAATTCCTTGGGATCATAAGTAATAGTATTTTCTCTGAATTCCCCTCATAATATAGTTATTGTCCTTGAAATTTTTCTTTTAACCAATTATATAACGAAGGATATTTTTTTGTACTTAAATAACTTTTTGGTTCTATCTTTCCCCATTGATTTAATATCAACTCACTAGCGTTGCATAAAAGTTAAAACTCAGATTCAAGAAATACCGTAAATGAATTTTATGGTAAATTTGATGTATACATCCAAGCGGGTATTTTCTCCTGCGGCTAAAGGACTAGCAGCACTAAAAGGTAGTCCTCATCCACATTTTGCCATACGATATACTGTTTACAAAATTACTGGGTCATAGGTTAGATCAGCCAAGTGATCTGTTTCGTCCGCTATCACCTGCCTTAGTGTTTCTTGGTAAATCGCTTCATGATCTAGCTGCCGTCGCCGGCCCCTGGAGTACCGTATGGGCCTTTTGTAAAGCTTTTTGACGAAACTATTGAAAGGTTCATAAAGACAGGTATGTAACAGCCGTTTTATTGTCAGCAACGGCCCTTTATAGCCTGTTTTCAGCTCAAGCAATTTCAATAAACAGTAGGTGATAAGTGCGATAAATAATTGATTTTGTACTGCCTGCTTACTCTTGCCGTAAAAATGTTTCACCTTTAAATGCTGTTTAAGCCATTTAAAGAAGATTTCTATCTGCCAGCGGTTACGGTAGATGTCGCCTATTTCTTCAGGCTTAAGTTCAAAGTCGTTGGTAATGATTATTATCGGATTTCCTTCGGTATCTTCTGTTTCAATCAGTCGTAGTTTATGTTTCATCTTGTAAGTAACCGGATTTCCCAGGTAGACAATTTGGTGTTTTTTGATTGGGCTATAAGGATCTACCGGAAGTTCCTCTACAATATGCTTGATAGCATTCTTCTTTAGTCGAGTAACAAAACGAACGTTGTTTTCGCAGTAACTATCAAACTTCTTGTAGTCAACGTAAATCCTGTCGAAGACATTTATGGCGCCTTTTTCTTCAACCACTAGAGCATCCATTTGTGTTTTGTCAGAAGGTTTAGCAGGAGTGATTATTGCTTTTTCGGGTATAACCCCTTTCTCAAAAAATCTAAGGCGTAAGTGAAGTTTAATTCCACCTTTGGTTTTCCTAAACTCTGCCCAGCGATACTGAGATAAGCAAAGGCTTATGGTTGAAGAATCGATGAGGTGAATACGGCCCAGATGTTTGTTCAAAGCATTTACGCCAACATCTTTTATGATTTCCGTAGCTAAACTTTTGAACAGTATATTGAGAACACCTGATGGTAAATCTTTTAGTTTGCGGGATACCTGAGAAAAACTGATAGAATTAAGTTTAATTGCTTTGCTTAGATTTTTGTTATTGAGACTGTTGCTGATATCTCGCAAACCAGATAACTGTTCAAGTTGAGCATAAACCACAAGTATAATCAGTTGTAAAGCAGACAGCTTTTTAATGTATTTATCAACTCCTAATTTTTTCAAGTGTTCTAGAAAATTTTTATTAAAAATTGGCCTAAATAGTTGATGAAATGTGGAATTTACGGTATCCTTGCCTTGCATATTTTTTGCTCCTTTATTTTAGAGATTTGGGCAAGGACTACCCTTAATCTCTATTATAAAGGAGTTTTTTCTTGCATAGGTAGAATTTTTTACAATTTTCTATGATTATCAATGTCACAGATGACTTGACAAATTAAATTTTTATTATTGTAACGCTAGTGATATCAGGTCATATATTCTCAAATATAAATAAATTTTTTCTCAATTACAGCTTGACATATTAGATTAGGATAAATACATAAAATTAATTCTTTAAAGCAATAATATTTAGCAGGTTGGATAAAAGGGGGTGTAATTAATTTGGCAGTCCAAACAGATATTCAAAGTTGCATTGACAAATGTACCCAAACAGCTCAAATGATCCGCAATATTGCTAATAACATGGTAGATCATAGGAGTCGTTATGCTTTAGCTGAAGCTGATAGGCATATAGAGTTATGTATTCATAACTGTCTAGATGCTAAAGATCTGGCAAAATCTTAAAATTAAATGAGAGGTGATAGATATGAGTGGAAAGCAAAAGATTCAGCAATGCATCAGTGATTGCCAACAGGTAATTAATGACCTACAGTCTTTAGCCGATAGTACTACTGAAACAAAGTTAAAATCAACACTTAACGAATCAGCACATCATCTTGAAATGTGCGTTCACGAGTGCCAATTCGCTTTAAAGCAAACTCCTTAATTCTCACTACGGGGCCAAGTGTTTGGCCCCTTTTTTACATTAATTCTAAAATAATATTTTACAAATTAGTCAAAATTCACTTATTATGGTCAATTTTGACTTGTTAATTTTTTTGCATTTTTGCCACCAATTTTTCCAACTGCTAATATATTAATAATTTTAAAAATTCATTAAAATGGTATGATTCTTGCGTACAGATGCTTCTAATTATGGAACAGAAACATATACTGACTTAAGATCGGGTTATAGCCTCTGTATGGCAGGAGGATATAAGTTTGGTCCTTTTGGAAGAAGCAGCGCAAGAAATGAAGCACAAGATAAGGAAATAAAAATTTTAGTAAATGAAAAATCTATCCTTTTCCCTGATCAAAAACCTTATAAGGATAAAGGGTGTACTCCCTGTCAATGAGCAGTCCGCTAAAACTTGTCCCATTGGCAGGGTGTTAATAATATTAAATTATAATTCATTAAGCAATGACATATAGTCTCTTTTTCCATGTAAAATGCGCTGGACAGAAACTATATCATTTTCATAAATATAAAAAATAAGATACTGCCCACAAATAATATATCTATATTTATCTTTTAATCCTATTTTATGTTTGAGCATTGTTCCCATTTCTGGAAATTGAGATAAATTTTCAATCTTTTCAATAATTTCTTTAACTACTTTTGTTGCAATATCTAAGCTTTCTTCTGCAATATAATTCTTAATCTCCTGTAAATCAGAAACTGCTACTGGGTTAATTCTAATTCTGATACCCATTCTTAAACTCCCAAACTACGTTTCAAATCATCTAATGTTTGCCATTCATCTCCTGTTTTTATTGCTTCTTCTGCTTCATTTAATTTTGATAGAAGCTTTATAATTGTTTGTTGTCTTTCATATTCTTCTATATCTAAAAGAACATATTTACCTCTACCGTTTTTGGTAAGAAAAACAGGTTCACCATTTTCACAATCTCTTAAGACTTCATTATAATTACGTAAATCTGATATCGGCTTTATATTTGGCATATATGTCACCTCCAAATTTATTGGTATTATTATATGTTAATTTTACTTAAAATACAACATAGAATTTATCATCTTATCCAATGGGCAGGTAAATTCTGAAATTGTGCTCTTTAAAAAATTAACCCGGGAATATATCATCCCGGGCTAGTAGAATACTTTCACCATTATTTTACTTTCAACATTTCCTCAAACTGCTCTTCATTTAATATCTCGATTCCCATCTCCCTGGCTTTATCAGCCTTTGAGCCGGGATTTTCTCCAACCACTACATAATCCGTACTTTTACTGACGCTTGAGGTTACCTTACCTCCCAAATTTTCTATAGCCTCTTTTGCTTCGTTTCTGCTGTAGTTTTCCAGTGTTCCCGTTATTACAAATTTTAATCCATCTAAAGGTTTTGGCCCCTGTTCCCGGGGAGGCTCTTCTTCCATGTTCACTCCGGCCTGCTGCAATTTTTCTATTACTTTGAGGTTACTCTCCTGTTCAAAAAACTTAACAATGCTCTCAGCCATTTTAGGGCCGATTTCCGGGATTGCTACTAGTTCCTCAGTGGTTGCATTCATTAGTGCGTCGATTGAATGAAAATTTTGGGCTAAAATATCCGCAGCCCGCGAACCAACATGGCGAATACCCAGTGCAAAAATTAAACGTGATAATGGCCGTCTCTTGCTTTCCTCTATAGCTTGCAGAAGATTATTTGCACTCTTTTCAGCCACCCTTTCAAGTTTTAGCAAATCTTCCTTCTTAATATAATAAATATCTGCTATATCTTCCACCAGGCCATTTTTTATCAAGGCATCTACCATAGAAGGCCCTAATCCTTCTATATCCATGGCACCTCTAGCCACAAAATGGATAAGTCCTTCTCTTAACCTTGCAGGACACACAAGATCTCCGGTACACCGTACAGCAACTTCACCTTCAGGCCTAATTACTTCTGATCCACATTCGGGACATTTTGAAGGTATGGTATATTTTTTTTCAGTACCTGTACGTTCTTCTTTTTTGACTTCCACTACTTCCGGTATAATGTCTCCGGCTTTTTGAACAACTACCCTGTCTCCTATTCTTATATCCTTCTCATCAATAATGTCCTGGTTGTGAAGTGTAGCCTTGCTAACTGTAGTTCCTGCCAGGCTGACAGGTTCTAAAATTGCTGTGGGAGTAAGAACCCCCGTACGTCCTACCCTGACTATTATATCTTTAACTGTGGTAACCGCCTGTTCGGCAGGAAATTTATATGCTGTTGCCCAGCGAGGCGCTTTAGCAGTGGCTCCCAGATCCTCATAAACATTTACATCATTTACTTTAATCACCAAACCGTCAATTTCATAAGGTAAATCATGGCGTCTTTCATGCCACTTTTCACAATACTCGATCACTTCATCTATAGTCTCACAAAGCTTTGCATTGTTATCAACTTTAAAGCCCGCTTCTTTTAAGAACTCCAACGCCTCATAATGGGTCACAATATTTTCACCCTCAACAGCCAGTACATCATATACTATGACCTGAATAGATCTTTCCGCGGCTATTTTGGGATCGAGTTGCCTTAAGGACCCTGCAGCAGCATTTCTGGGATTGGCAAAGGGAGGCAAACCTTCCTCTTCCCTTTTCTTATTAAGTCTTAAGAAATCTTCCTTTGGCATATATGCCTCTCCCCTCACCACCAACCTCCGGACCTGTTTTCGAAGTTTGAGGGGCACAGTGCGAACTGTTTTCAGGTTAACTGTAATATCCTCCCCAACCTGCCCGTTGCCGCGAGTAGCACCAATCTCAAAATTTCCATCTACATATGTCAGGGCAACTGATAAGCCGTCAATTTTGGGTTCTAGCACGTATTGAACAGGTTCTACAATAGCGGTCACCCTCCTGTGAAAATCCCTGATTTCCGTTTCATTGTAAACATTACTCAAGCTCAGGAGGGGGACGGGATGTTCTACAGTAGTAAAATATGGCAGGGGTTCTCCACCAACCCTTTGTGTTGGCGAAGTAGGGGATTGCAGTTCGGGAAATTTTTTCTCCAGCTTTTCAAGCTCGCGCATTAAATTGTCATACTCCGCATCGGAAATCACCGGGTTGTCCAAAACATAGTATTTATAATTATGCTCTTCAATTTCTTTTCTCAGTTCTTCTACCCTTTTTTTTGCTTCTTCAAGATTCACTTAATTTACCTCCACAAATTAGATCTTTTTCAAAGGAGCATATTCAACCATGAGATGTTTAATCCCCATGTCAGGGAAAGCTACGCTCACCTGTTCTCCTTTAACTTGTACCACTACTCCTTCTCCCCATTTAGGATGAAGTACAGAGTCACCAACTAAAAAATCGTTGCCGCCTTTTGTTTTCTTTGCTTCCTGTTTTGCAATATTATTCGATATAGTACTTACTCCCACCTTTTCCATTAAATCCTCCGGGATTTCATCCAGAAAACGTGAAGGGGGATTATGCCTTGTGTCACCGTAAATGGTCCTTTGCCAGGCGTATGTCATATATAGTCTTTCCATGGCCCGTGTCATTCCTACATAGCACAGCCTTCTTTCTTCCTGAAGCTCATTCTCGTCATTCATGGAATTTGCATGTGGAAATATCATTTCCTCCATGCCGCAGAGGAAGACCACCGGAAATTCTAAACCCTTTGCAGTATGAAGCGTCATTAAAAGTACCTTGTCTGCATCTTCCTGATGCTGGTCTATATCGGTAATCAAAGATATTTCAGCTAAGAATTCCGTTAAGTTTCCTTCAGGATTTTTACGGTCATATTCCATGGTTACGGAAATAAATTCCTGGAGGTTTTCTATCCGCGCCCGGGCTTCCGGAGTATTTTCCTCCTTAAGGCTCTGCAGGTATCCAGTTTCCTCCATTACAGTTGAAGTTAAATCCGTTACCGTTAGAACATTCATTCTTTCCTTAAAACTGTCCATTAAACTTTTAAACTTTTGTAAAGAACTTCTCGCGCGACTTCCTAAAGTAGAAATATTCTCAACCTGGTCTAAAGCAACATATGCACTAATCAGATTTTCAGCAGCATATTCCTGAAGCCTTTCTACTGTACGTTCACCTATTGACCTTTTGGGGACATTAATAATTCTGGAAAGGCTTACGTCATCATCAGGGTTACTTAAGAGACGAAGGTAAGCCAAAATATCTTTAATTTCTTTTCTATCATAGAATTTAGTGCCTCCAAGTACTTCATATGGAACATTAGCCTTCAAAAATTCTTCCTCTAAAACACGAGATTGGGCATGGGTGCGATAAAGAACAGCAACGTCCTTATAGCCATACTTTTCTCTTTCTTTAAGCCTGACTATTTCTTCCACCACATAGCGTGCCTCAGAATGCTCATTGTCTCCGAAATATGTTTTTATTAGTTCACCTTCTTCTTTATCTGTCCATAATTCCTTCTTCTTCCTATCGGTATTTTGCTCAATGACTTTATTTGCCGCTTTGAGAATGTTTTTAGTGGAACGGTAATTCTGTTCCAGTTTAATTACCCTGGCATCAGGGTAATCATGTTCAAAATCTAAGATATTTTGAATGTCAGCACCCCGCCAGCCGTAAATTCCCTGGTCAGGATCACCAACAACACATATATTGCGGTGTTTTGCTGCCAGGAGGTTGACAAGTGTATACTGAGCATGGTTTGTATCCTGATACTCATCAATCAAGATATATTTGAACTTATCCTGATAAAAGTTCAAAATACCTTCGTTGTTTTTAAAAAGCTCCACTGTCAACATTATCAGGTCATCGAAATCAAGAGCATTGTTTTGTCTCATCTTTTCCTGATAGATGGAATATACCTGACTTACTATTTCATGATAATAATCAAAGATATGCTTTCTAAATTCTCTCGGGTCCTGGAGCTTATTCTTGGCATTACTTATTGTTCCACCAATAGCCTTGGGAGAATTCTTTTTCGGATCAAGATCCAGTTCCTTTAAGCAGTCTTTAATTACTACATTTTTATCCGAGGTGTCATAAATAACAAAGTTATTTTTAAAACCCAGGCGGTCAATGTGGCGTCTTAAAATCCTTACGCAGGAAGAGTGAAAAGTGCTTACCCATAATTGTCCGGGATACTCTCCTATCAGCTTTTGGAGTCTTTCTTTCATCTCACTTGCAGCTTTATTGGTGAAGGTAATGGCAAGAAAATCCCAGGGGTTGATGCCTATTTCCTGGATTAGATAGGCAATTCGATATGTAATAACACGAGTCTTACCTGAACCAGCCCCTGCTAATAACAAAAGCGGTCCTTCAGTATGCTGAACTGCTTCCCTCTGGGCAGGGTTGAGGTCTTTTAAGAGGTGTGATGTCATGCAAATTTGCTCCCTTCATATAGAAAAGACTGTCAGATTGACAGTCTCTAAGAAATGAATTGCATTTTTATTATAATTGAGAAGGGATATCCACACAAGGGAGAATAAGTTAATCAAATTTCGTACACTTTCAATTCATAAATCCAATTAATTTGAGCATTCTTGCAAGCATTACTGCAGACTCAGCCCTGGTGGTATCTTTATTTGGAGCAAATGTACCGTCAAGATAGCCATTTATAATTTTAACCTTTGCAGCTAAGGCTATAGATTCTTTGGCCCAGCTGCTAATTTGGTCCTGATCAGCAAACTTTTCAAGAAACCTCTCAATTTCCTTACCATCCAGATTTATACTAAAACCTGTGTATTTTATTGCTCTGGATAAAATCACAGCCATCTCTTCTCTGGTGATTTCAGCATCAGGTCTAAATGTTCCATCATGGTAGCCTTGTACTAATCCTTGTGCTGTTGCTAAACGTATTCGAACTGACTGGTATAAACTGTACGGATATGAGCCTGTTGTTAGCATTATAATTATCATATGCAGTTGCTCCCGGTTCAAGATATGCTGCACCTTGTTTTAACCACAGTTCATTGTTGCCATTTAATGTAACTACAGACTGTTGCTTGACCGGCAACATATTGTTTCGCACTAAAGGAAAGTGTACCATCAGGCGAAATTGCAGGTTGGGAGAAGATCCAACAGATATATCCGTTGCCCAATTTGAAATGTTTCTAGTACTCAAATACCTTTCAACTGTATCAGGCAGGAGAGTTAGGAAATTTTTTTAAATCAATTACCGGATTAACTAGCGGTTCAAAACCGTCAATCCTGCATTCCACTACATCACCGTCATTGATATGTACAGCCCTGGGAGTACCTGTAGAAATAATATCCCCGGGAAGCATTGTCATAACCTTGGAATGAAATGAAACCAGGTAATCCGGCGGGAATGTCATATTTGCAACTACATTTTGGGCATGTATCCTTCCGTTAATTACGGTGGCTACTTTAAGCTTCATAATATCTTCAATCTCATCAGGTGTTACCAGTTGGGGTCCAAAGCTAAAGAATGTATCAAAGCTCTTAGATCTTGTTAAATACCTTGGATTCTTTCTAAGTATATCTTCTGCCGTCATATCGATAATGGTAGTAAAACCGGCTACTACACTTAACCAGTCTTCTTTTTCAACATCCTTACACTTTTTGCCGAAGATAACCCCCAGTTCAGCTTCAGCAGTTGTCTTTTCGGATTGGAGAGGAATTTTAATGGCATCACCATGCCCAATTATTGTTGTATCAGGCTTCATAAAACTGGCCGGTTCCGTATTGGGTGCCCTTTCTGCTAAATCCGCCGCATGATCCACATAATTAAGCCCAATCCCCCATATTTTTCCGGGGTGACGGTATAAGGGGGCAAATTGCGCCTTATCATTAGGGATAATATCTGCAGTTAAATTTGCTAGTTGTTCTTCGCCTCCGTTTCTATACCATTTATTTATATCATCCAATTGTCCGGAGCTTATAACTTCAAACATGTCAGCTGACCAGTTTTTATTAAACTTATTGTTTATTTTTTCAACAGGTATTACTCCGGTGGGAGTAACAATTGTTGCCACCTCTTTATTATTTAATTTAATAGTTGCCAATCGCATAAAATCATCTCCTCATCATATATCAATTTTATTGTTCTAAATAATACTGTCTTCTCGTCTTTCTTTAAATTTCCTTCTCTTTGACAAATTTTCTCCAAAATTATATTCTTCATAGTAAAACCAAACCGCTCCCCACCTTACAGGTGGGAAGCGGTTTCATTAAGAGGATGCTCGAATTGTTTACATTTGTTGAGTGAATTGCTGCGGGTTTTGCTGTGCTTGTGTAAACTGCTGCTGGGTTTGACCCATGGTTCCCATTGGAGCCGGACCGTAAGTATTCATCATGGTCTGTGTTGTCATTTCTTTCATGGTCGGAACCTGGTAAAAACCCTTTTGATTCATATACTGCCAGATTTCATAAGCCTGCTCGGCACAGTTGTTGGCTCCCTGTTGAATGTTATAGCGCAATTCGGGGTCCACACATTCCAGAGCAGCAGACATTCTTGTGGTAGCAGAAGCCTTATGTATTCCCAAAACTGCACTGGCTACATCATTATCATCCATTTGATTTGCTGACATATTGGGAGTTTGTGTTTGAGGATTCCTTAATCCATATGAAGCACTGGTGTTCAGTCTTCTACGATAAGGAATCGCTTCAGTCATCCCACGCTGCTGAAGAGCTTGAACCATATTGTTATACTCTTCAATGGCAAATTGCAGATGACCGTCCAGCATCGACATAAGTTGTTGATCCTGTACATGCGCGCGCAGCAGTTGCATTTGATTAATTGCATTAATTGAGTTTGATAAAATTTCGTGGATTTCCATTACTTCATGTGCACCATAATTTGCAGCCATAATAATCTCCTCCTTAAAATTTTTCTACGACTTTTAATATTTCCCGGAAATAGATAAATTATTTATTTTTATGCAAAAAAGAGCCCTTCCGGGCTCTCCTGCTATTTTCTTCTCTTATTCAACTCTTTCGCTATATCCTCCGGTGTCATGCCGTGGTATGCCAAAAGCACCAGCATGTGATACCAGAGGTCTGCCATTTCATAGGTTATTTCCTCCGGGTCGTTATTTTTAGAGGCAATTATTGTTTCCGCAGTTTCTTCTCCCACTTTCTTCAGGATCTTGTCCTGGCCTTTAGTAAAGAGATAAGTTGTATATGAGCCTTCCGGCAGCTCTTCTTTTCTTGTTTCTATAACTTTAAAGAGTTCATGCAATACTTCTCCTACATCTGCTGCATTTTCCTTTGCAAGCAAATCATTGTGAAAACAGGTTTTGGCGCCTGTGTGACAGGCAACTCCCTTCTGCCTTACTTTGACAAGGAGGGTATCACCATCACAGTCATATTTAATGCTCACAACATCCTGAAAATTGCCGCTCGTTGCTCCCTTATGCCATAACTCCTGGCGGCTGCGGCTGTAAAACCAGGTTTGCCCGGTTTCCATTGTTTTTTCCAAGGATTCCCTGTTCATATAAGCCAGCATTAAAACTTCCCCGCTGCCAGCCTCCTGAACAATTGCAGGTACCAACCCTTGTGAGTTAAACTTTATTTTACTTATATCAATATCATTCTGCATTTTAAAACCCTTCTTTCCGTACCCAGACACCGTGTTTACTCAAGTAGTCCTTTGCTTCACTTATTGTATACTGCCCGTAATGAAAGATTGAGGCGGCAAGTACTGCATGTGCTTTTCCGACAGTTAGTCCGTCCAGGAGATGTTTGAGGTCACCTGCGCCACCTGAAGCAATAACAGGTATATTTACTGCTTCAACTACTTTTCTGGTCAGTTCAAGGTCATAACCATCTTTGGTGCCGTCTTTATCCATACTGGTAAGGAGTATTTCTCCGGCGCCAAGTTCCTCAACCTCTTTCACCCACTGCAAGACATCCTTGCCTGTAGGTGTCCTCCCACCGTGGATATAGACTTCCCAGCCTTCTCCCCGCCATCTTGCGTCAACAGCCACCACTATACACTGGCTACCAAACCTTTTTGCCGCATCTTCAACAAGCTGCGGGTTATTTACTGCGGCAGTATTTAAAGAAACCTTATCCGCGCCTGCAGAAAGCATCTTTCTGATATCTTCCAGCGTCTTAAGGCCGCCGCCTACGGTAAATGGAATATATACTTCTTCTGAAGTTCTTTGTACTATGTCATAAATAATATCCCTTTTCTCTGCGGAAGCTGTAATATCCAAAAAAATAAGTTCATCAGCTCCCTCTGCGTCGTACCTGGCTGCTAACTCCACAGGATCTCCGGCATCTCGCAGGTTTACAAAATTGGTTCCCTTTACAACACGACCTTTATTTACATCCAAGCAGGGTATAATTCTTTTTGCCAGCATTATTCATCTTCCTTTAGCAATTGAAGTGCTTCGTCCAATTTAATATTTCCCGTATAGAGGGCTTTACCGATAATTGCTCCTTCAATGCCGTACTTTTTTATGGAAAGCAATCTTTTAATGTCATCCATTGAAGAAATTCCACCGGAGGCTATTACCTTTAATGATGTTTTCTCTGCCAGTTCCCTGGTAAATTCCAGATTTGGCCCCTGCAGGGTACCGTCCCTTGTGGTATCGGTAAATACAATCCTTTTCACACCGATATCTTCCATTTCCCTTGCTAATTGTAGTGCTCCCTTATGGGTGGTGGCTTCCCAGCCTTCTACTGCAACATAACCATTTTTACTGTCTATCCCCACAACTATTCCTTCACCAAATTCTTTAACCGCTTCTTCCACAAGTTTCTGATTGTTAATTGCAATTGTCCCCAGGATAACCCGTTTTACTCCCATACTGAGAACTTCTTCAATAGTCTCCATGCTTCTTATTCCACCGCCTACCTGAACAGGAACAGAAACAGACTCTGTTATTTCCTTAATAACCCCCAAGTTTTGCGGGCTGCCTGAAAATGCTGCATCCAAATCTACCACGTGGAGCATGGGAGCGCCCATTCTTTCCCACAGCTTTGCCACTGCAACAGGTTCTTCCGAATATACTGTCGTTTCTTCCTTCCTACCCTGGTAAAGCCTCACACACTGCCCTTCTCTAATATCAATTGCCGGCAATAGTAGCATTTTTCACCATCTCCCCGTAATTCCTTAATATTTTTAGTCCTACACTACTCGATTTTTCAGGGTGGAACTGAATTCCCATAATGTTATCTTTCGCTATGACAGAAGCAAAATTTATTCCGTAATCAGTTTCACAAACTACAGAGTCTGCATTATCCGGCGCCACATAATATGAATGTACAAAATATACGAAATCACCCGGATTAATCCCTGTGACCAGTGGGTGTTCTTTTTTCACCTCCAACCGGTTCCAGCCCATATGGGGAACTGTTACCTTTTCAGGCAGGCGCAATACTTTTCCAGGTATTAAGTCAAGCCCCTCATGCAGACCGTTTTCTTCGCTTGTGGATAATAACATCTGCATGCCTAAGCAAATACCTAACAGGGGAACCCCTTTCTCCACTACCTTTCTAATTGAGTCAACAAGCCCCGATGATTTTAAGTTAGCCATAGCATCTTCAAAGGCGCCGACACCGGGGAGTATAACTCCTTGAGCAGCAGCTATCTCAGAAGGCAGTGACGTTATATCTGCCTGAAATCCCAATTTTTCCAGGGCCTTTTGTACGCTGCGTAAATTACCCATACCGTAATCAATTATCTTAATCATCTTCAATCAGTCCTTTTAAAGAAAACTTAAATTTATACTTTCTTGACGTACAAGTTAGTGTTCGAAAAGGAGCTAACTTTTCGAACATCCTCTTCAAAGCTGCCCCTTTGTGGAGGGTACTCCTTTTGCAGTGCTGTCTATACTGACAGCTTTTTTTAACGCCTGGCCAAATCCTTTAAAGATTGCTTCCAGAATATGGTGGGTATTTCTCCCATATAAGACCTCAACATGAAGTGTAATGGCTGCATTATTTACTACGGCCCTTAAAAACTCCTCTGCCAACTCCACATCAAAATTGCCGACCTGACTGGTCCAGAATTGTGCATTATATACCAAAAAAGGTCTACCGCTGAGGTCCAGGCAAACCCGTGCCAATGCCTCGTCCATGGGCAGGTACATAAAACCGTAACGGCAAATTCCCTTTTTGTCTGCCAGCGCTTCTTTAATTGCCTGTCCCAGAGCAATACCTATATCTTCAACTGTATGGTGGTAATCTACCTCCAAATCACCTTCCGCCTGCAAGTGCAGGTCCATTCCCGAATGCTTTGTAAAAAGCTCCAGCATATGATCAAAAAAACCTATTCCGGAAGTACCCGAAAATTTTCCTTCCCCATCCAGGTTTAACTGCAAACTTATATTGGTTTCTAAGGTTTTTCTATTTATTTCCGCTTTCCGCACAAAAACGCCCTCCCTAAGAGCAGATTACTCAAACTCGTTATTTAATCTTACCTGCACAGCATTTGCGTGGGCATCAAGGCCTTCAGTTTCTGCCAGTTTAATTATTTTTTCTCCATTTTTCAAGAGGTTATTCTTTTTGTAATAAATGATACTGCTCTTTTTCATAAAGGTATCTACCGTAACAGGGGAATAAAAACGTGCTGTGCCTCCTGTAGGTAAAATATGATTGGGACCGGCAAAGTAATCTCCTACAGGTTCGGGACTCCATTCTCCCACAAAAATGGCTCCTGCATTTTTGATATCCGGCATTATTTCAAAAGGCTCCTCCACTAAAAGCTCCAGGTGCTCCGGAGCGTAATTATTGGCTATTTCTATAGCCTCAGCCAGGTCCTCGGTTATAATTGCGGCACTGTAATTTCGGAGGGATTTTTTTATTATGTCTCTTCTACTTAAATTTGCAAGCTGGGTCTCCAATTCCTGTACAACTGCCTCTGCCAGATCTTTTTCCGGTGTCAGTAAAATTGCAGCAGCTAACTCATCATGCTCCGCCTGAGAAAGCATATCTGCTGCCACGTATTTAGGGTTTGCGCTTTTATCTGCGATAATCAAAATTTCACTGGGCCCTGCCAGCATATCAATATCCACTATTCCATAGACAACCTTTTTGGCTACCGTGACATAGATATTTCCGGGACCGGTTATCTTGTCTACAGGCTTCAGTTGGCCTGCTCCATAAGCAAGTGCTGCCACGGCCTGTGCTCCGCCCACTTTATAAATCTCATCAACCCCTGCCACATCTGCTGCCACCAGAGTATACGGGTTTAATTTTCCATTATTAGATGGAGGAGAAACCATGACAATTTCTTTAACTCCGGCTACCTTTGCCGGTACCGCGTTCATTAATACTGATGAAGAATAAGCCGCAGTGCCACCGGGTACATATACCCCTACCCTTTCCAGGGGAGTATACATTTGTCCTAAAAGGTTATCTTCCTTGTCGCCCTCTAACCAGGATACCGGTTTTTGTTTTTTGTGAAAGTCAGCAATGTTTGCTGCAGCTTCTTCAATATATTTCACAACTTCCCTTTCCACAATTTCATAAGCTTCATCTATTTCCTGCTGGGAAACTTTGAAATTGTCACTTGAGAGATATGCACCGTCAAACATTTTGGTATACTCAAAAACCGCTTCTTCACCATCAATTTTTACAGCCTTCAAAATATCATTAACTACATCTTCTACCTGTGCTCCGTACTCAAATTTTCTGGAAAGTAACTTTTTAACTTCCTCATTATTTGCTGCACATAATTTGATCATTGGTTATCCCCTCCCGTTTTTTCTCTAAATCTGGAAACCAAAGGCTGTAACCTCCCTGACTTAATGCGATAGCTTACCCTGTTGGCAATAAGCCTTGCAGTCGCTTCAAATATATTGGCAACAGGTACAAGGTTATTTGTTTTTAATGTAGTACCACTTGAGACAAGGTCAACTATCATCTCCGCAAGGCCCGCAATTGGGGCAAGTTCTATATTGCCGTGCAATTTAATAACCTCTACTTGCATTCCTAGGTCACTAAAAAACTTATTTGCAATTCGAGGAAATTTAGTAGCAACCCTGCTGTGGTTAAAATCCCACAAATTAAACTCCTTGCCTCTGGAATGATACTGGTCAACCGCTAGCTTTGGTAGGGCTACCACAAGCCTGCATTTACTGTACTTCAAGTCAACAAGCTCAAATACATCCGCCTCAGATTCCAGTAAAGTATCTTTGCCAACTATTCCTAGATCAGCAGCGCCATATTCAACATAGGTAGGGATATCAGTCGGCCTGCAGATAAGATATTTTACACCTTCGTGAGGAAAATCAAATTGTAATTTCCTGGAGTCGGTTTCCACACCGGCCACGGGCAAACCACATGCTTCTATAATTTCTAAAGTCTCTTGTCCCAGCTTACCTTTAGGAATAGCTAATGTTATTTTTTCCTTTTCATTCACTTCCGCTCACCTGCCACTTCTATAACCTCTGAAATACCTTTCTTTTCGGCATATTTTTGCGCTTCTGCAATACTTCTACCTAAGAGATCAATTTCTACACTGTAACCCTTTTCCCTGAGTTCACATGCCTTGGAGTGAAGCAATGAATAATCCTTACCTAAAAGAAGGTAATCAATTTTTTTAGTGATATCTTTCGTACTCCAAGGTAGGGCAGCCATTACCCGTTCAATACCAAGTGCAAATCCTGTAGCGGGACAGTCAAAACCAAATTTTTGTAATAATTTATTGTAACGACCGCCGCCCAGAAGCGGGTATCCCAATTTGGTAGTATATCCTTCAAATACTATTCCCGTATAATAATTAAAATCACGCAGGATGCTTAAATCTACGAAGACCTTATCTGAAAAACCGAAATTGTGTAAAACATCCAAGACATTTTCCAAATGAGCTATTGCCTCCAGTGTGCTCTCTTTATCTGCCACCTCTTGTAAGTTATTAATAATTTCATTATTGCGCCACTGTCGGGTAATAAGTTCCTTAACCCTGGCTTCCCTGGAAGAGGTTGATGTTAAAAGATTATCAACTGCAACATAATTTTTTTGTGTTAAGGCATCTTGCAGTTGCTGCTGTCTCTCTTCATCTTCACATAAAATAGCCAACAAATCTCGCGTTATCTCCACATGACCCAGACCTATTTCGAAATTTGTTAAGCCTGCACTTTCTAAGGCTTCAACTGCTAGCGCTATAACTTCTGCGTCTGCCCAGGAATTTGGGGCTCCCAGGAGCTCTACCCCTGCCTGGTAAAATTCCCTTTGCCGTCCCTTTTGTAACTCTGCTTCATACCTGAAAACGTTAGCTAAATAAAAAAAGCGTAACGGCCAAGGTTCGCTTTGAAGGGTTGAAGCCACCATCCTTGCAATTGGGTTTGTCATGTCCGATCTCAAAGCCAGAATCTGCCCATTCCGGTCTATCATTTTATGCAGGCTGAGATCATCATTTCCAAGACCCCGAGTTAAGGTATGATAATATTCTAAAGAAGGGGTAACTACCTCCTGATATCCCCATGCAAAAAAAAGTTCTGCCCATTTATTTTCAAGATGCCTTTTTAAAGCTGCTTCCTGTGGTAAATAATCCTTTAAACCTGCAGGAGTGGCTAAAGAATTTTTGTTTTGCACATGCTGTACCTCCTTAATACTTTAACGAGTTAAAACGTTAACGAAATATTAACATGAAGACAAGGGGAAGTCAATACTTTTTTTATTCAGATTTTCCCTGTTCTTTTAATCTATTTAAAATCAACCTGTAACCGTCCGCACCATAATGCAGGCATTTTTTAACCCTGCTGATGGTTGCCGTACTAGCGCCAGTCTTTTCGGCAATATACGTATAGGTATAATTTTTATCCAGCATTTTAGCCACTTCTAGTCTCTGTGCGAGAGACTTTATTTCAGCTACTGTGCAGAGGTCTTCAAATAATTTGTAGCACTCTTCCTCATTTTCCAGAAGTAAAATTGCTTCAAAAAGCTTATCAACAAATTGATCCTTTATTCTGTCTCTATAACTCATTTGCTTCACCTCTTTAAAATGTAAAAGCTTTTTTTAATACATTTCTAGCTTTCCATTTATACTCCTGCTTAAAATAAATAACTTTCTTGATTTTTAAGTTATATTTTCAATCTAACCATTTTCAGCAATTTTCAAAACGCATAAAGAGTCCTCTCATGGGAAAAATAGCTACAAATAAAAATAACTAAAGGAGTAGATTAGTAATGGAATGCACCCTGGAAAATTGCAGATGGTTTAGGACGAATTGCAATGGCGACGGCGATGAAGGTGGAATTTGAATGAACGACAAACTCGCCGGTCTAGGCGAGCCTTATGACATTTGTCCATTAAGTTGTTTTGAGCCAAGATAGAGAATGGGAAGCCACAATGGCTTCCCATTTTAATTATGGCGGTGGGCAGTATAGTTTTCCTCCGCACCTGAAATATGTCTTATCATAGCTTTTTCAGCTTCATCCGGATCTTTATCTTCTAACGCCTTTAAAATAGCTCTATGCTCCTCAAGTGTTTTATTCATACGACCTTTAACCATTAAGGAGTCCCGTCGAGCTTTCTTTACAAATTGGTGAAAATTGGATAATATGAATCGTAGAGGTTTACTATTCGATGCTTGAAAAATCATATTATGAAATTCTCTATCCAGTTCTTCAACCTTGTCCATATCTCCTTTTTGAGTAAAAAATTCTTCAAGATCAACAATATGTCTCAACTCTTCCAATTGCGATTCACTAATATGCTCAGTAGCCCATCTAGCCGCTATCCCTTCAATGGCCTTCCTTATAACATAGATGTCATCAATATCCCTTTGCGTAACACCCTCAACTACAACCCTGCGGTTTGCCAAAGGCGTAACAAGGCCTTCCAGTTCAAGCTGCTTGAGTGCTTCTCTAATAGGAGTTCTGCTCACCCCAAGCTCATCAGCTAATCTTGATTCTACCAAAGTTTCACCAGGTTTGTACTTTCCATTCAAAATATCATCCAAAAGTTGCTTAAACACCTTGCCCCTGAGGGAGTTCTGCTCGCCCCCGCCAGTGTATTCCATTTTTTATTATTACCTCCTCTTAAACCCGCTCCTTAGTCATAGCCTAACCAATTTTTCACATAAACTTTCAGTAAACTCCTCTGTTGTGGCTTTACCTCCAAGGTCGGTAGTCACGCATCTTCCTTTCCTAAATGTCTCCTCCACAGCTTCTATAATTTTTCGACCCTTTTCTACTTCGCCCAAATACTTTAACATTCCTGCAGCAGATAGAATAATAGCTGTCGGATTTGCTAGATTTTTTCCTGCAATATCGGGAGCACTTCCATGCACTGCTTCGAAGATTGCTATATCATCACCGATATTAGCTCCCGGAACAACTCCCAGACCGCCAACTAGTCCTGCACACAGGTCGGAAATTATATCTCCATATAGATTTGGGCATAGCAGTATATCAAATTGCTTAGGGTATTTTACCAGTTGCATACATGCATTGTCAACTATTATTTCATCAAATTTTATACCAGAATAATCCTTTGCAACCTGACGGGCACACTCTAAGAACAATCCATCGCTTAATTTCATAATATTTGCTTTGTGTACGGCTGTTACCTTTTTTTTCCCTTCTTTTTTTGCATATTCAAAGGCAAATTTTGCTATTTTTGTCGAGGCTTCGGAGGTAATAATTTTTATGCTTTCTGCAGCATGGCGCCCTACCATGTGCTCAACACCTGCATAAAGGTCTTCAGTATTTTCCCTTACTACGGTAATATCAATATCTTCATAGCGAGTATCTATTCCTTTAAAAGTTTTAGCGGGGCGGAGGTTTGCATAAAGGTTTAGTTCCTTTCTTAAAGCTACATTTACGCTACGGAAGCCTGAACCTATAGGGGTTGTGATGGGACCCTTAAGGCATATTTTGTTTCTTTTAATTGAATCAAGGACGTTTTCCGGCAGGGGCGTACCGTATTCTTCCATCACACAGGCTCCCGCCTCTACTGTTTCCCATTCTATCCGGGCGCCTGCAGCTTCAACAACTTTAACTACAGCCTTTGTAATTTCAGGACCGATACCGTCTCCAGGGATAAGTGTAACCTTATGCATTAGCTACACCCCCTGAAGTCTTTTTAATATAATTTAAGAGACCGCCTTCAAAAATTACCTTTAACTGCCTTTGGCTCAAATCACATTTAACAGGAATTACCCTATTTTGGGTTTTATTCTGTAAGGTAAAATTGCCTTCCTTTAAGCCTTCCTTTAAACCCTCTATAAATAAAATATCATCTTCATTTATATCATTATAATCCTCTTCATTTTCAAATGTTAATGGTAATATTCCAAAATTGATCAAATTAGCCCTGTGAATTCTAGCAAAAGACTTGGCTATTACAGCTTTAATCCCCAAATACAAGGGGGCCAGGGCAGCATGTTCCCTGCTTGATCCCTGCCCGTAGTTTTCTCCCCCAACAATGATTCCACCTTTAGCTTCTTTAGCTTTGTGAGGGAAATTTTCATCTACCGGGGTTAAACAGTATTCTGCAAGAGCAGGTATATTGGACCTGAGCGGTAGGAGCTTAGCAGTCGATGGCATTATGTGATCCGTAGTGATGTTATCTCCTGCTTTTAATAAGACCTTTCCCTCAAGGACATCTTCCATTTTTTTCGCCAGGGGAACAGGCTTAATATTGGGTCCCCGAACAATTTCTACTTTTTCTCCATCTTCTGCAGGAGGAATAATCAAATTATCATTTATCTTATAATATTTCGGTTCGAATATATCAGGCATTTTTCCAAGTTCCCTTGGGTCTGCCAGTTTACCCTTTAGCGCAGTAGCTGCTGCAATTTCCGGACTTGCCAGAATTACTTCAGCGCTGGTGGTTCCACACCTGCCTTTAAAGTTGCGGTTAAATGTTCTCACAGAAACTGCACCGTTTGCAGGCGCCTGCCCCATTCCTATACACGGTCCGCAAGCGCTTTCAAGAATCCTTGCACCTGCCGCAATTAAATTTGCTAAAGTACCGTTTTCAGCGAGCATAGTTAAAACCTGCTTGGAACCCGGCGCTATTACCAGGCTGACATCAGGATGAACCGTCTTATCCTTTAAAATTTCACCTACTCGCATTAAGTCTTTGTATGATGAGTTGGTACAGCTGCCAATAGCAACCTGGTCCACCTTCATCCCCTTGACATTTTCTACCGGCTGTACATTATCGGGGCTATGGGGTAAGGCAACCATTGGAACCAATTCACTTAAATTAATTGTAATTTTTTCATCATAACGAGCATCTTCATCTGCTTTTAGTTCACGCCATTCATTCTCCCTCCCCTGCGCTTTCATAAATTGATAAGTAATTCTATCACTGGGAAAAATGGAGGTAGTTGCTCCCAACTCTGCACCCATATTTGTGATTGTTGCCCTTTCCGGTACTGAAAGTGTTTTGACTCCTTCTCCTGTATACTCAAATATCTTGCCAACGCCGCCCTTAACTCCCAGGCGGCGTAACAATTCCAGGATTATATCCTTGGCAGTTACCCATGGCTGTAACCTGCCCTTTAACTCCACATTTACGACTTTCGGAACAGTTATATAATACGGGTAGCCGGCCATGGCAGCAGCCACATCCAAACCTCCTGCTCCGATGGCCAGGGACCCGATAGCACCTGCAGTAGGAGTATGGCTGTCAGAACCGAGGAGCGTATCACCGGGAACTGCAAATCTTTCCAGGTTTACCTGGTGGCAGATTCCGTTACCCGGTTTGGAAAAGTATATGCCGTATTTTTTAGCAACAGTACCAATATACTTATGATCATCAGCATTTTCATAACCTGTCTGGAGCGTATTATGATCTATATATGCCACAGATCTTCTAGTTTTAACCCTATCTATTCCCATTGCTTCCAGCTGCAGGTACGCCATGGTACCTGTTGAATCCTGGGTTAAAGTTTGATCGATTTTTATTCCAATTTCTTCTCCCGTCTTCAACTGTCCTTCTACCAGATGTTGTGCTAAGATTTTTTGTGTCAGGTTATAATGCATTTTTTAGCTTGCCCCCAATTCTATTCTTTCTGCATTCCAATCATGATATAAGAATAATAATTCCTTATCTGTCAGACTGCGTTTTAGTGAAACTGCAGTAGCACGTACTTTCTTAAGAAGTTCCTGTGCATCTTCCTTGTTTATTTGATAACCGTATTCGGCTAATTTGTTGACAATAGTTGCAGTTCCCGAATGCTTACCAACAACAATTCTTCTTTCCAGACCTACTTCAGCAGGGTTAAATACTTCGTAGGTTTCAGGATGTTTTAATGCACCGTCAGCGTGTATACCGGATTCATGCGCAAACATATTAGTACCGACAACAGCCTTCCAGGCAGGAAGAGTCCGTCCGCTTGCCCTGGCTACATATTCGCAGAGCTCTCTAAACATTTCCGTTTTAAGGCCGGGATTCTGCCCTTCAATATGCTTAAGAGCCATGGCAACTTCTTCTAAGGCCGCATTACCTGCCCTTTCTCCCAGGCCATTAACAGTTACGCCAACATGGGTTGCTCCTGCCCTGATGCCTGCCAGCGCATTGGCAGTTGCCATTCCAAAGTCATTATGGGTATGCATTTCTATATCCATATCCAATTTTTCCTTAAGCTTTTTAACTCTCTCGTAAGTTGTAAAGGGATCGAGCTTACCAATGGTATCACAAAATCTCAACCTATCCGCTCCGGCTTGCTTGGCCAGAGTTCCAAACTTAACTAAGAAATCAAAATCTGTACGGGAAGCATCCTCTGCATTCACAGAAACATACATGCCTTCTTTTTTAGCAAATTCCACAGACTTTACCATTTGCTCCAAAACTTTTTCCCTTGTTGAACGCAATTTATGCTGTATATGTAGGTCCGATGTTGCAATGGATATTGCTACTGCATCTACGCCGCAACTGATAGATTTTGCAATGTCTTTAATAACCGCCCTGTTCCAGGCCATGATACTGGCTTTTAAGCCTAATTTGACAATTGCTTTCATGGTTCTTACTTCTTCTTCTCCCATGACAGGTATACCTGCCTCCAGCTGGTCAACTCCTACCATATCAAGAAGCTTGGCAATTCTTAACTTTTCTTCATGAGCAAAGACTACACCTGCAGTTTGCTCACCATCTCTTAAAGTAGTGTCTACCCAAATTATTTTTCTAGCATCTTTTAACATATCAACACTTCCTTATGCGTGTATTTCTGTATACAATTATATCTGTGGTCCGGAGTACTGTCAAGAAAATCTTGTCAATATATCAATTTTTTTATAATGGAAAATTTCTTCATACATAGAAAAATCCCCCTGCATCGCTCGTGGGGAGATTTTACAGTACTAAATTTTCTTTAAATGAGTGTTCGAACATCCTCTCCTGAACGGTAAAAAAGCACCTGAGGAAAGCTTCACAGGTGCTTTTTTTCCTATATTGCTTTTATCCTATAAAGAAGCGGATAATAAATAGAATTGTCAGAACCCACATTGTAAGACTAATATCCTTAAAGCGGCCCGTAAAGAATCTCAAAGCTGTATAAGCAAGTACTCCAAATACTATACCTTCGGCAATACTGAAAGCAAGAGGCATCATAGTAATGGCAAAGAATGCGGGTATCGCTTCCAGATAGTCGCTAAAATCGATTTTAACAACCGGTTCCATCATAAATATACCTACAATTATTAAGACAGGCGCTGTCGCGGCGGAAGGTATAATTCCTACAAGCGGTGAGAAGAATAAGGCAATCAAAAACAATACGCCTGTAGTAACAGCTGTCAAACCTGTTCGGCCGCCTTCAGCTACACCTGAAGCACTTTCGACATAAGTTGTTGTAGTACTTGTACCCATTGCTGCACCCGCAATAGTTGCCAGTGAATCGGCCAATAAAGCTTTATTGGCTTTAGGCAGGCGACCTTTCTCATCAAGGAGGTTAGCCTTGCTGGCTACCCCGACTAATGTTCCAATAGTGTCAAACAGGTCAACAAAGGTAAAGGCAAAAATGATGGGTATTAAACCATAATCAAATACCGCCCTGAAATCCATTGCTAAAAATGTTTCTCCCAAGCTTGGAGGCATACTGACAGGTGAAAAACCTTCGCCTATTTTTGTAACACCAAAGGGGATACCCGCTATTGTAGTGATTAAGATACCCCATAAGAGAGCACCCTTTACCCTTTTAGCAACCATCACACCTGTAATTATTAAGCCGAAAACTGCCAGCAATATGCTTTGAGGGGTTGTACCAAATGGTAGTAATTGTTGCAAACTTTCGTCTACAAAGTAACTGGGGTTAACAAGCCCTAAGGTGCCTGTAGCAGGATTATGAACAATAATACCTGCATTTTTGAAACCAATTAATGCGATAAACAAACCAATACCGACACTAACCGCATACTTTAAGCTTAACGGAATAGAATTAACAATTGCTTCTCGAACCTTTGTAACTGTTAAAGCCAAAAAGATCAGTCCTGAAATAAAAACAGCAGCCAGGGCAGCTTGCCAGGACAGGCCCATATCTAAAACAACTACATATGTGAAAAATGCGTTGAGACCCATGCCAGGCGCTAATGCAAACGGGTAATTAGCCATAAAACCCATTAAGAAAGTACCCAGTGCCGCCGCTAAGCATGTTGCAACCATTACTGCACCTGCAGGCATTCCTGCGTCACTAAGAATAAGAGGGTTAACTATAATAATATAAGCCATTGTCATAAAGGTTGTAAGACCTGCTAAAATTTCTGTTTTTACATTGGTATGATTTTCCCTTAATTTAAAAAGTTGTTCAAACACTTAATTCACTCCTTTACGCAGTTTAATATAATGATAAGCAAGCAACCTCCACTACAATACATTAATCAAAAATTATTCCGGGTTTTTATTATGGTATCCCTCCTTTGATACTTATATTTATGTATAAAGCTTATATATAGTACCCTCATTAAAATCCGAACAACTTTTTATTTTCCACGCACATCATAATAACATTTCCCGAATTTAATTTCAATGTAAAAATAGAATGTTCGATTTTTTAGAATATAAAACGTTCGTATGACGGTTAATAGTTCTGATCCACCCAAAGCTCCCTTATAAATTTCCTGTTGCTAAGGTATCCTTGATAGTCAAGCAAAGGTTATCATGGGTTTCGTAATGGTCTATTGTAGCCGAAAGGTTGTAGTGGGCTATGCAGAAATTCGTGGTAGCTGTAGCGTAGGTCATTGCGGGCTCTTCATCTTCTTAATATGCCGGTAAATATGCTATTTTTTCCACTTTTTTAATTATTTTTTATAAAAATTTCTAATGATAATGTAAAATACTACTACTTACCATAAGTATCTAAATTTGTAAAGAGGTGGTTCTAATTGCTTAAAACAATCAGAACCACCTCTTTTATACTACTCCCGCTCGATTGTTCCCGAGGGCTTGAAGGTAGTATCATAAACTACCCTGTTTATTTAAAATAATTAACACCCGCTTCAAAAATACGTTGGTCTTTATTTCCGGGTACATTCATTGCGACATGGGAACCAATTCTTTCTGAATGACCCATTTTACCCAGGATTCTGCCATCCGGGCTGGTAATTCCCTCAATTGCTTCGATAGATCCATTAAGATTGAAAGAGGTATTATAAGTGGGATTCCCGGAAAAATCTACATACTGAGTTGCAATCTGACCGTTTTCAATCATTTTTGCAATTTCTCTTTCACTTGCTACAAATCGTCCTTCACCATGAGAAATTGGGATCATGTGCATGTCTCCAACTTCCACATTGGCAAACCATGGAGAAATGGTGGAAACAATTTTGGTTTGGGCAATATGAGAAACGTGACGCCCAATCTCATTAAAAGTCAATGTTGGACTGTCATCGGTCATTTTCCTTATTTCTCCATATGGTAATAACCCTAATTTAACTAATGCCTGGAACCCGTTACAGATACCGAGCATTAAGCCATCTCTTTGCTTTAAAAATTCCATTACGGCTTCCTTTATACGCGGATTCCTAAATATCGTAGCAATAAATTTACCGGAACCGTCCGGTTCATCCCCGGCGCTAAAACCGCCGGGAAGCATGATAATTTGTGAGGTTTCAATTTTCTTTACCATTTCTGCAATTGACTGTTCAATATCGGAAACAGTCAAATTCCTAAATACAAGAGTTTCCACCAGTCCACCGGCTTTTTCAAAGGCACGTGCAGAATCATACTCACAATTGGTTCCCGGGAATACAGGAATAAACACCCTGGGTTTTGCAACACGTACGGCAGGTTTCGGTGCATTTCTCTTTATGAACTTTATTTCTTTTGGCTTTATATCTTCTCGCTTGGTTTTAGTAGGAAAAATTTTCTCTAAAGGTTCTTCCCATGCTACAAGCGCTTCTTCCAAATCAATATCGATACCATTAACGGTAATGGTTTCTTTTGCTTGAGTATAGCCTAATACCTGATAATCAACTTCGCTTAAAAGCGTTTCCAAATCGCTTGCAGGATCCACTTCCAATACAATAGAACCGTGCCCCGGAGCGAATAATCTTTCAGGTTCCATAACATTTTCAAAAACCATACCGATGCGATTACCAAAGCTCATTTTAGTAATTGCTTCGGCTAAACCTCCGCCTTTAACGGTATAGGAAGCCAGGACATTACCGCTTTGAATCAACTGATTAATCTTCTTAAAGTTTTTCTTCACAGCCGCAAAATCAGGTGTTTCATCTGTTTTGCACGGCAATGGAATCAAAACAACTTTACTTCCCGGCTGCTTAAATTCCTGGGAAACAACCTTTCCGGCATCAATCACATTGACAGCAAAGGCAACTAATGTTGGTGGAACATGTAAATCTTTAAAGCTCCCGGACATACTGTCCTTACCGCCAATAGCCGGAATACCTAATTCTTTTTGCGCATAAAAGGCGCCTAAAAGCGCACTGAAAGGTTTGCCCCACTTGGTAGGGTCTTGTCCCAGTTTTTCAAAGTATTCTTGCAGAGACAAACGAATTCTTTGATAATCTCCTCCAAGTGCAACGCTTTTAGCCACAGCTTCAATAACAGCATACATTGCCCCGTGAAAAGGACTCCATTTAGCTAATTTGGGATGATAGCCGAAAGTCATCATGGTTGCCGTGGTGGTATCACCAGTTAAAACAGGAATTTTTGCAACCATACCCTCGGCAGGGGTTGCTTGATATTTACCACCCAAAGGCATTAACACGGTACCTGACCCAATGGTACTGTCAAATTGTTCTATTAAACCTTTCTGACTGCAAACGTTCAAATCACTCAAATTAGCTATCCAGGCTGCTTTAAGATCCGGCAATTCACTTTTTACCGCTTCCGGTATAGTATTAAAATAATTATTTTCTTCAACTGGTGGTGCAACCTTTACTGCAGCTTTTTGCTGAACTCCGTTGGTATCTAAAAAGTCCCTGCTGATATCAACGATCGCTTTATTACGCCAGAACATTTTCACTCTTCTATCATCCGTAACATCAGCCACGACAGTTGCTTCCAGATTTTCAGCAGCGGCAGATTCAATAAAAGACTTGACATTTTCTTTGGAAACCACCACAGCCATACGCTCCTGAGATTCTGAAATGGCTAATTCAGTACCATCTAAGCCCTCATATTTTTTGGGTATCGCATCTAAATTAATTGAAACCCCGTCTGCCAACTCCCCAATAGCTACCGAAACACCACCTGCACCAAAATCATTACAGCGTTTTATCATTCTACTCACGGAAGGATTTCTAAATAAGCGCTGAATTTTCCGTTCCGTGGGAGGATTCCCCTTTTGCACTTCAGCACCACAACTCATTAGCGACTCCTCAGTATGCGCCTTGGAAGATCCGGTAGCGCCGCCAATACCATCCCTGCCGGTTCTACCTCCCACAAGAATCACCACATCCCCGGGAGCAGGCTTTTCCCGTACGACATTCTCTTTGGGCGCAGCAGCAATCACAGCACCAATTTCCATTCTTTTGGCGATAAAGTTTTCATCATAAACTTCTGCAACTTGTCCTGTTGCTAAACCAACTTGGTTTCCATAGGAACTGTAGCCGGCTGCAGCAACTGTCGTTATTTTTCGTTGCGGTAATTTCCCCGGCAATGTATCTTCTATCTTAGCCCTCGGGTCACCGCTCCCTGTCACGCGCATCGCTTGATAAACATAAGAACGACCGGATAAAGGGTCCCGAATAGCCCCTCCCAGACAGGTCGCCGCACCACCAAAGGGTTCAATCTCCGTTGGATGGTTATGGGTTTCATTTTTAAACATCACAAGCCATTCTTCCGTTTTCCCATTCACTTCCACATCTACTATAATGCTGCAGGCATTGATTTCTTCTGATTCATCAAGGTCCTGAAGTTGTCCCCGTTTTTTTAGTTCTTTCATGGCCATAGTGGCAATATCCATTAGACAGATATCTTTTTCCTTTTCAGCATAGACATAAGCTCTTGATTTCAGATATTCTTCATAAGCAACTTTAACGGGCTTCGTATAGTCATCATCAGGAATATTTACATCTTCAATTTTTGTTAAGAAAGTTGTATGTCGGCAATGATCGGACCAGTAGGTATCAATCATGCGAATTTCCGTAATTGTCGGATTCCTTTTTTCCGTATCCCTGAAATAAGCCTGGCAAAAAGCCAAATCATCCAACCCCATGGCAAGTCCCGATTCTGCTCTAAATTTTTTCAATTCCTCCGGAGTTTTTGTAATAAATCCCTCTAAAACAGCCACATCTTCCGGTACTTCCGGTACAACTTCCAGTGTATCCGGCTTTTCTAACGCAGCTTCCCGGGATTCAATGGGGTTGATACAATAATCCTTAATTTTATCAAATTCATCATCGGAAATAACCCCTTTGAGGATAATCACCTGAGCTGTAAGAATTGTCGGCCGTTCTTTCTGAGTCAAGATTTGTACGCACTGCGCAGCGGAATCTGCTCGTTGATCATACTGACCGGGCAGATATTCCGTTGCAAAAACCCGTTCATCTTCAGCTATGGGAAGTTCTTCATCGTAAACGAGGTCTACAGGAGGCTCGGAAAAAATCGTCTCCCGGGCTTGCCTGTACTCTTCATCACTAATTCCTGAAATATCATAACGATTTACAATCCGTACGTCTCTTAAACCTTTAATACCCAGGTTTTCTTTTAGGTCAACATATAGGCTTTGAGCTTCCACATCAAATCCTTTTTTCTTTTCTACATAAATTCTTTTGACCATTGTTTACCTCCTCAGTTGGCTTTTACCCGGATATCCTATGTCTTCTCCCATGCCTACTCCCACTCTATCGTTCCCGGGGGCTTGGAGGTAATATCGTAAACCACCCTGTTGACATGCGGTACATTGTTTATTATTTTATTTGATATTTTCTCAAGGACATCATAGGGAATGCGTGCCCAGTCCGCTGTCATGGCATCCTTGCTGGTCACAGCACGTACTATTATCGGATAATCGTAGGACCTCATGTCTCCCTTAACGCCAACACTTTTCATTTCAGGAAGCACGGCAAAACACTGCCAGATTTCATTGTACAATCCTTCAGCACGAATTATATCAAGGAGAATGGCGTCAGCTTCCCTGGCGATTGCAAGCTTTTCTTCAGTTACTTCTCCCAAAACACGGATGGCAAGTCCGGGACCCGGGAAGGGCTGACGCATAACGATTTCTTCAGGCAGTCCCAGTTCCATGCCCAGTGTTCTAACTTCATCTTTAAAGAGAGGACGTAAGGGTTCAATTAAATCCAAATCCATTTTCTCGGGCAGTCCGCCCACATTGTGGTGACTCTTGATAGTATCGGCAGTTTCAGTGCCGCTCTCAATAACATCTGGATAAATGGTTCCCTGTGCTAAAAACTTTACATCCTGTATCTTTTTAGCCTCTTCTTCAAAAACTCTGATAAATTCTTCCCCTATAATTTTTCTCTTCTGCTCAGGGTCTATTACCCCGGCTAAACGGCCAAGAAATCTTTCCCGGGCATTGACAGTTACCAGGTTCATTTTAAACTGTTTTTCAAAGGTTTCCTTAACCTGTTCTGCCTCGCCTTTTCTTAGGAGCCCGTGATCTACAAATACGGCTGTTAGCTGCTCACCAATTGCTTTATTTACTAAAGCTGCCACAACTGAGGAATCAACACCACCGCTTAAGGCGCAAATAACCCTGGAATTACCTACAGTTTCCTGAATAACTTTGACCTGTTCCTCTATATAGGATTCCATAGTCCATTCGCCTTTGCAGCCACATACCTTGAACAGGAAATTTTTTAACATATCCTGCCCTTGAATTGTATGGTTTACTTCCGGGTGAAACTGCACTCCGTACAGTTTTCTCTTTTCATCACTCATTGCAACCACAGGAGCAACTTCTGTTGTTGCAGTTACCTTAAATCCCGGCGGCGGGTTTTTAATGTAATCTCCGTGGCTCATCCAGCATTGGCTGTCACTTATATTTTCAAAAATTGCATCATATTCCAAGACATCAAACTTTGCTTTGCCGTATTCGTGTGCTTTTGCCTTTTCCACTGTCCCCCCCAGGGTATGTGCCATAAGCTGCATTCCATAACAAATACCAAGGATGGGAATATCCAATTCGTATATTTCTTTATCCACCCGTGGAGCATCCTCACTATATACACTGGAAGGCCCTCCTGAAAAAATTATTCCCTTCGGATTTTTGGCCTTTATTTCTTGGAGTGGTATGGAAAACGGTACCATTTCGCAGTAAACACCTGCTTCACGTACCCTGCGGGCAATGAGTTGATTATATTGCCCCCCAAAATCTAATACCAAAATCGTTTCATGATGTTTTTGCGGTTCCAAAGCTTATCCTCCTTATTGTCCGGTTATCTACAGTTACTTGTTTTCATACACTTCAGGCTTCAAGACGGCAATGTAAGGTAGGTTGCGATATTCTTCAGCAAAATCCAAACCGTAACCTACCACAAATTCATCTGGCACTTCCAGTCCCTTATAATCAACCTGAACATCTGCCTTACGGCGGCTGGGCTTATCCAGAAAGGTACATGTTTTTAAAGACGCAGGTTTGCGGGACCTGAGGTTATCCAAAAGGTAATTAAAAGTAAGTCCTGTATCTACTATGTCTTCCACAATCAAAACATGCTTTCCTTCTATACTAACTTCAAGATCCTTCAAAAAGCGTACTGCTCCTGAAGTCTGGGTAGAATCTCCATAACTTGAAACAGACATAAAATCTAGAATAAGGGGAATTTTAACTTCTCTTACCAGATCGGACAGAAACATAATAGCACCTTTTAAAATACCAACTACAATAAGCTCTTTCCCCTTGTAATCCTCAGTTATTTGTTTTCCTAACTCCTTAACGGTCCGGGCAATTGTTTCCTCATCCACCAAGACTTCTTTAATATTTTGTTCCATATCAGTATTTTTCATTTGAATTCTCCTTATTTCCGGTTTTTAAATACCACTATATCTTTATAGGTATTTTGGTACAAGGCATTGTAAAGTATTCTCTTATTGCAAAGAGCACAGGGAAGGTTATTCGAGTTTCGGTTAGAAAAATCCTTCCTTTAAAAGTTATTTTTTTGCACCTATATCTTTCCTGAAGTGCATAGCATTAAAACTTATTTTATTTACCGCATCATATGCTTTTCGAGCTGCATCCTCTAAACTTTTGCCTGAAGCCGTAACCCCGAGAACCCTTCCACCGGCAGTTACTATTTGACCATTATCATTTACCCCGGTTCCAGCATGAAATACAACTGTTTCCTTTTCAGCTTCCTCCAACCCGGAAATGGGTTTCCCCTTTTCATATTTACCCGGATAACCGCCGGAAGCAAGCACCACACAAACAGCCGGGTCAGGAGACCATTTCAATTCTACTTCATCTAATGTTCCTTTTGCAACAGCCAGCATGATTTCAACCAGATCACTTTCCATACGCATCAATACAGGTTGAGTTTCAGGATCACCGAAACGACAGTTGAATTCCAACACTTTTGGACCGTCATTTGTAATTATCAGACCTGCATATAAAACACCCTTATAGATAATACCTCTTTTCTTAAAACCTTCTATTACAGGTTCCAAAATATCAGTTACAACTTTTGCATGAAGTTCTTCATCATAGAAGGGCGCAGGTGAAAAGGCTCCCATGCCACCGGTATTGGGTCCCCTGTCACCATCATAAACTTTTTTATGGTCTTGAGCCGATACCATGGGCAGTATATTTTTACCGTCGCAAAAAGCAAGCACACTTACTTCGGGCCCCTCTAGAAATTCTTCAATGACTACACTAGTACCGGCCTGTCCGAATATCTTTTTCTCCATCATGTCTTCCACGGCATTTTTGGCTTCGTCAATATCCTCGGCAATTATTACTCCTTTTCCTGCAGCCAGACCATCTGCTTTTATAACATACGGAGGCTCAGTGTTTTTCAGATACTGCAGGCATTCAGCCTTATCTGTAAATACCCTGTAGCTACCGGTAGGAACGCCTTGCTCATCCATAATTTCTTTGGCAAATGCCTTGCTGCCTTCAATTTGGGCAGCTTCCTTGGAAGGGCCAAAAATTTTTAAGCCGGCTTCGTGAAATGTGTTGGCAATGCCTTTGACCAACGGAGCCTCAGGTCCCACAACGGTTAAATCTATTTCTTTTTCAAGTGCAAAATCCTTCAAAGCATCTATATCATCCACCGCTATATCGATACACTCTGCAAGCTTAGCTATTCCGGGATTTCCGGGAGCGCAGTAAAGACTATCCACCAATGGGCTCTGTGCTATTTTCCAAACCAGCGCATGCTCCCTTCCACCACCGCCGACAACAAGGATACGCAATTTTATTCCTCCTAGCCTTCTAAAATTTATAGCAAAACGAGCATCTCGCAATTCTAGTGTTTGAAATGCCGCACGCCGGTAAACACCATCTTGATCCCGCTTGCTTGCGCAGCCTTAATGGACTCTTCATCCCGCATGGAACCGCCCGGTTGAATTATGGCTTTAATCTCGTATTTTGCAGCTAAATCTACAGTATCCTTAAACGGGAAAAATGCATCAGAAGCAAGGAAAGCGCCTTTTGCCTTTTCTCCGGCCTGCTCTAAAGCAATTTGTGCAGCTCCTACCCTGTTCATCTGTCCCGCTCCAATCCCCAGGGTTGAGTTATCTTTTGTTACAACAATTGCATTCGATTTGACATGCTTAACAACTTTCCAGGCAAAGAGAAGTTCATTTATTTCACTTTCAGTTAACGGCTCACCACTGACCTGTTTTAAATCTTCAGGATTTATTTCATATTTGTCCATGTCCTGAAGCAAAAATCCTCCCTGCACCTTTTTCAAATCAACAACACTGCCTAGCAGGCCCATATCAGCTAATTCCAGCACCCTTAAGTTAGGTTTTTTAGCCAAAATTTCCCGTGCACCTTTGGTACATCCCGGCGCTATAACAGCTTCCAGGAAAGTTGCAGTAAGCTTATCAGCCAACCTTTCATCTATTTCCCTATTCAAAGCAACTATTCCGCCAAATGCGGAAACGGGATCTGCGGCAAAAGCCTTATCATAAGCAGACAAAATATCTTCAGATACTGCTACACCGCAAGGGTTGGTATGCTTTACGATAACAGCTGCAGGCTCTTCGAATTCCTGAACTGCCCCCAGGGCTGCATTAATATCTACAATGTTATTGAAGGAAAGTTCTTTTCCCTGAACCTGCCGGGCATTTGCCAAACCGCCCTCTTCAGGTAGCTTGTAGAACTTAGCACTTTGATGGGGGTTTTCTCCGTAGCGCAGCTCTTTACCTTGAACTCCGCGCAGGATAAAGCTTTCACCATTTCCCTTGACTTTAGAAAGATAATCAACTATATAGGAATCATACTGGGCAGTATGTTGAAATGCTTCCAGGGCTAAAGTCATGCGGGTTTTTTCATCGATCATGCCCTTTTCTTTAAGGGTTTCTAATATTTTCTCATATCTTTCTGGCTTTACAACAACTGTAACATGGGGAAAGTTTTTCGCTGCCGCCCTGATCATGGTAGGTCCGCCTATATCAATGTTTTCAAGTGCCTCATCAAGGGTAACACTTTCTTTTGAGACAGTTTCTTTAAAGGGGTAGAGATTTACTACAACCAGGTCTATGGGAGTAATTTCATGTTCCGTTAGCTCAGCAAGATGCTTTTCATTTCTTTTGGCAAGCAAACCACCGTGGATTCTGGGATGGAGCGTTTTGACACGTCCTTCAAGTATTTCCGGAAAACCTGTAACATCACTGACAGGGGTTACCGCAACTCCTGCCTCTTGTAATTTTCTGGCAGTCCCACCAGTTGACACTATTTCATAGCCGAGTTCCACGAGTCCTTTTGCCAGTTCTTCAATTCCCCTTTTATCAGATACGCTTAAAAGAGCCCTTTTTTTCACTTTACCACCACTTCCTTTTTTATCAAGTTCTGATTAAAGACTACCGCTTCTATAGGATCTGAACTCTTCTATCCTTAACCTTTACTCTACCTTCGGATATTTTCTGGAGAACTTGCGGGTAAATCCTGTGTTCTTCTTTTAATATTCGGCTACTCAGGCTTTCCACCGTATCGTCAGCTTTGACAGGAACTACCACCTGGTCAATAATGGGCCCCGTATCCACACCTTCATCCACAAAGTGTACCGTACAGCCGCTGTATTTAACCCCGTATTCCAAAGCCTGCCTTTGGGCATCCAAGCCGGGAAAAGAAGGTAAAAGCGAGGGGTGGATATTTACAACCCTTTGGGAAAAAGCTTTTAAGAAGGTTTTTCCTAAGATACGCATAAATCCTGCCAGTACAACCAGATCTATTTTATATGGCTGTAATTCTTGAAGCAGCTTCTCACCATATTCTTCCCTATTAAAGGAAAGTGGATCAACAAATTTTGCAGCAATACCTGCATTTTTAGCTTTTTTTAGGGCAGGAGCTTCCTTATTATCACTTAAGACAACTACAATTTCCGCATTTAGCCTTTTGTCCTGAATGGCATTGATAATTGCCTCCATATTAGAACCCCTGCCAGAGACAAGGATCGCTAGGTTTAGGGCTGCCATTTTGCTTCACCTTTTCCTGGAACAATTTCCCCTATTTTATAAACCTTCTCGTCTTCTTTCCCCATTTCCTCAATTACCCTCTGAGCTTCTTTCTCTCCAACAACGAGTATAAAACCTATACCCATATTAAAGGCACGATACATTTCAGCATCTGCTATATTTCCGCATTCCTGAACAATATTAAAAATAGGAGGAACCGGCCAGTTTTGCTGTAAAACAGCATCACAATTTTCCGGTAAAACGCGCGAAAAATTGTGCAAAATTCCTCCTCCGGTAATATGGGCCATTCCTTTTATAAGTCCTTTTTTAACTAGTGGTAATACAGAGGGTACATAAATTTTAGTTGGAGTTAACAGTTCTTCTGCCAGAGTTTTCTTTAAAAGCGGATGACTGCTTTCCGGTTTATTTCCTCCCACTTCGAATAGAGCTTTTCTGGCCAGGGAAAGGCCGTTGGAGTGGATACCGGTGGAAGCAAGTCCCAGTACAATATCTCCAGGGCGGATCTGAGAACCATCAATAATCTCCTTTTTCTCAACTACACCCACGGCAAAACCCGCCATATCATATTCACCCGGAGGATAAAATCCGGGCATTTCAGCAGTTTCCCCGCCGATCAGGGCACAACCAGCCTGTTTGCAACCTTCAGCCACTCCTTCTACAAGACTGTCCACCTGCTCAGGACTTAATTCACCTACCGCAATGTAATCAAGGAAAAAAAGAGGCTCTGCACCAGACACAAGGATATCATTGACACACATGGCAACCAGGTCAATACCCACAGTATTATGAATCCCTGTAGCAAAAGCCAGTTTCAACTTGGTACCTACTCCGTCAGTTCCGGAAACAAGTACAGGTTCACGGTAGCGTCCCGTGTCTAACGCAAAAAGGCCTCCAAAACCTCCTATACCGCTTAAAACTTCAGGCCTAAAGGTCTCTTGCACTTTGTCCTTAATAGAGTCAACGGAACGTTCTGCTGCTTCCAGGTTAACTCCTGCATCACTATAACTCAAACCCTTTTCAGACATTTACCTCACCTCTTTCAGCGAGCGTTTGTCGCCCCATCAGAAATCTCCACAGGATAGGAACCATCAAAACAAGCCGTACATAGCCCTGTCTCTCCCAGGGCAGTTTTCAACCCTTCTAGCTTTAGATAGGTAAGGCTATCGGCGCCTATTTGTTTACAGATTTCATCCGTATTAAACTTTGAAGCAATCAGCTCTTCCTGTCTGGAAGTATCAATGCCATAGTAGCAAGGAAAGCTTATGGGCGGTGAGCTGATAACCATGTGCACTTCCTGGGCGCCTGCCTCTTTTAAAAGCTTGATAAGTTTTTTGCTTGTTGTACCACGGACAATGGAATCGTCCACTAAAATTAATTTTTTGCCTTCTACCACCGTTTTAATGGGATTTAACTTTAGGCGCACTCCCAGGTCTCGAAGTTCCTGGGTAGGCTTAATAAATGTTCTTCCAACGTAGCGGTTTTTAACAAGACCTTCCTGCATGGGAATACCTGATTCTTGCGCATAACCATACGCTGCCGCAATCCCTGAGTCAGGAACGGGAACAACCATATCGGCAGCTATTTTTTTCTGCTTTGCAAGCTCCCTACCAAGACTCTGCCTTGCCAGGTTGACAGTTTGACCGTCAATCACGCTATCCGTACGTGCCAAGTAAATTAGTTCAAAGGCACAGAGCGCTTTTTGGGGAGCAGTAACTCCCTGGATGCTTCTCAAACCGTTTTTATCAATAATTACAATCTCTCCCGGTTTAACATTCCTGATAAACCGGGCACCTACGGTATCTAAAGCACATGATTCTGACGCTAAGATATACGCTTCACCTATTTTTCCTATACACATGGGACGCAGGCCATTTGGGTCCCTAACTCCGATTAACTTATCTCCGGACATTAGAAGGAGCGCGTAAGCGCCCTTAATGTCTATCATACATTTCATAATTGCTTCCTCTATTGTGTTTTGACCATAGCGCGCCATTAGATTGATAATTACTTCCGTATCACTGGTGGTCTGAAAAACAGAACCTGATTCCCCCAGCGTTTTGCGCCAGGATGCAGCATTTGTAAGATTGCCGTTATGAGCAATTGCCACCATTCCCCTGGAATAATGATAAACAAAGGGCTGGGCATTAATGGCAGAGCTTTCGCCTGTGGTAGAATACCTCACATGACCAATTGCTACATTACCTTTGAGATTTTGTAGTTTTTCCTCATCAAATACATCTGCCACAAGCCCCATATCTTTTATAAGGTCTATTCCTTCACCATTTGCTACTGCTATTCCCGCACTTTCCTGCCCCCTGTGCTGAAGTGCATATAAACCGTAATATACCAGCTGTGCCAGGCCCATATTCTGGGGTTCATAAATTCCGAAAACCCCGCATTCATCCTTGGGTTTATCCATTTCTATTTCATACGGCATGGGATCCCCTCCCTACAGTTTGACTCTAACTCCTTGACGCTGATATTAAAGAGAAGGCTCGAACACTCATTTATAGTGGATTTTTTAGTCGTCTCAATACTTCCTTGTAAGCATCCTCCACTTTGCCCAGATCTCTACGGAAACGGTCCTTGTCCAGTTTCTCTTTTGTCTCTTTATCCCACAAGCGGCAGGTATCCGGTGAAATTTCATCGCCCAAAATAACCTCTCCCTGATGCAAGCCAAATTCAAGTTTAAAATCTACAAGTATTAAGCCTGCTTCATCAAATCTTTTGCATAATAGATCATTGATTTTCCAGGTGTACTCCTTAACTTGCTGGAGCTGTTCTTCAGTAATCAGCTCTAAAGCAAGTGCATGGTATTCATTAATGAGAGGATCACCAAGTTCATCGCTTTTCAAGCAAAGCTCCAGAATAGGACTTGGCAGCTTTTTACCTTCCTCCAGTCCAAGGCGTTTGGCCATGCTTCCTGCAGTCCAGTTTCTAACTATCACTTCCACAGGAAGAATTTTAAGGGATTTTACAAGCATCTCCCTTTCTCCCAATGGTTCTACCATATGTGTTGGAACCCCGTTTTTTTCCAGGTACTCAAAACAAATCTTTGATATTTGACAGTTGTAATAACCCTTATCTTTAATAGTACCTTTTTTAATACCATCAAATGCTGTGGCATCATCATTAAAATGCATCACATAAAGGTTTTCATCTTCAGTCTTAAGAATTGCTTTCGCTTTTCCCCGGTATAGTTCTTCCAATGTTTTCATAATTGATTCCCTCCTTAGTCTTCTAAACCTATTCTTTTAAAGATATAGTCTATATGACGCAAGTGATAGGAATAATCAAAGAGCTCATCTACTTCTTCTTCGTTCAATTGAGACATGATATCACTGTCCTTGAGTACCAACTCCTTAAAATGAACTCCACTCTGCCATGCTTCCAGTGCATTTCTTTGCACCCAGGCGTAGGCAGTTTCCCTTAATACACCTTTTTCAACAAGGGCCAGCATAACACGCTGGGAAAATACCAGCCCAAGGGTTCTTTCAAGATTACGCTTCATATTATCAGGCTTAACCACTAGATTTTTCATGACATTTATAAACTTGGTTAGCATATAGTAAACAAGTATTGTAGAGTCAGGAATAATAACTCTTTCTGCAGAAGAGTGGGTTAAGTCCCTTTCATGCCAGAGGGCGACATTTTCCATGGCAGCAACTGCATTTCCCCTGACAACTCGTGCCAGGCCGCATACCCGTTCGCTAATGATGGGATTCTTTTTGTGGGGCATTGCAGAAGACCCTTTTTGACCCTTTGTAAACTGCTCTTCCACTTCTAAAATATCGGTTCTCTGCAGGTTTCTAATCTCCAGAGCAAATTTATCAAGTGAACAGGCAATTACCGCAAGTGTGTTCATATAATTTGCATGTCTATCCCTTTGAATAATCTGGGTTGAAACTCCTGCGGGTTTTAATCCTAATCTTTTACAAACGTGTTCTTCCACCCTGGGGTCTACATTGGCAAAGGTACCAACTGCACCTGAAATGGCTCCCACACTGATATCTTCCCTGGCATTTTCCATTCTTTTGATGGCCCTATCCACTTCCGTAACCCAGAGCGCCATTTTAAGACCGAATGTAATTGGCTCTCCGTGTACTCCATGGGTTCTGCCAACCATTATGGTATCCTTATGTTCCTTTGCTTTTTGAGCAAGTACATTACGTAATATGTGCAGTTTTTCAAGTATAAGATCTGCTGCCTCTTTCATCTGTACTGCCAGCGCTGTATCAAGTATGTCTGATGATGTCATTCCCATGTGAATATACTTGGAAGAATCCCCCACATGTTCAGCTACACTGGTTAAAAATGCTATTACATCATGTTTTATTTCAGCTTCCAGCTCCTCGATACGTTCGACATCAAAGTCAGCTTTTTCTTTGATATCTTTTAGTGCGTCTTCAGGTATCATACCCAGTTCCGCCATAGCTTCACAGGCATAGACTTCAACGTCCAGCATTTTGCGAAAGCGGTTTTCTATGGACCAGATGTTACCTATCTCAGGGAGTGTATAGCGTTCTATCATTTTTATCCTCCTTTATAATCTTGTATCTATAGCTTTAGCTGCTGCTTTTTAGATATTCCTCAGGGCCGAGTTCCTGTAACTTGCTATCCTTTTCTTCGACCTGTTGCGCCATTTCAGCTCGATACTCCTGCATTTTCTCAAAAAGTTCAGAGTTCCCAAGGCTTAAAATCTGGACTGCAAATAGAGCCGCATTTTCTGCACCATTTATTGCCATACCAGCTACGGGAATTCCCTTAGGCATTTGAACTATTGAGTAAAGAGAATCAACACCTCCGAGGGTTGATGTTTTAATGGGTATTCCAACTACAGGCAATATGGTTTCCGCAGCAATTACACCGGGAAGGTGTGCCGCCCCACCTGCTGCAGCAATAATTACACCGATACCATTATCCCTGGCATTTCTGGCAAATTCCGCAGTCTTTTGCGGAGTCCTGTGGGCGGAAGCAATATGGATTTCGTACTCCACTTTAAATTTCTCCAGTATATCTACCGCCTTTTTTACAACAGGCAAATCGGAATCACTTCCCATAACAATTCCTACTTTAAGCATGTAAAAAACCTCCCTCTATGTAATTAATAATTTATCTTACTTTATTAATCCAAGAAATATGTAAAACTATACTTTTTAATCTATAATTAATAAGCCCAGACAGGGAGATTGCTTAAACCTCCCCGTCTGGGCTTTTATCCCTACGGTGTAGCGCATTGATGCGCCTGTACCACTCGGACCAGACAAAGCAAGCAGCATAACCCACTCCCGGAACCCTAGGTACACTTTAAAGCAATGTTATTATTCTTTTTTCAACTTCATAGTAGCATCATCCGAACTAAAAGTCAATATATAATTCGAATGTTCGATTAATTCTTTGTTTTATTATTCGATTTTTGATAAATTATTCCTCTTCCTTTGGACTCGTTATTTCAATATCTTTATTATAGTCATAAAGCTTTATTCTCATCATCATCTTATCTTGAGAATCACTCTTATGGGCAGCTACAATCTCAGCTTTACTAATTCTGCGCGACCTTTTATCCACCCAAATCTTGTAGGTAAAATCTTTCCAGAACTTATTTAACATCTTGTTGTTTACTGTTGGTATGAACTCCAAGAGATAAAAACTACCATCCTCTTCTTCTACCAAACCATGATATTGCAGGTTTGAAATTCTGGTAAACTCAAATGAAGAGAGAGGATTGATTTCAGTAAGAAAATACTCATTATCCAAAACATTTGTGCCGCGCCGTTCCATCCAGCGTCCGGAAAGAGTATCCTTCATGAATATGGTCTCATCTACCTGATACACTTCTACTTCTTGCTTGAGCATTTTTCCTTTAAAGTGGAAATTATCTCCTGCTTTCTCTCCTTTAACATCGCTTAATACCCTGGAACTACCGTTAACTACCAGTTCAAAACATACATCATAACGGTAATTTTTTGCCTGTAAACTTTTTGCCAGGGTTTCTTTTATCAGTTCCTCCGGTATAATACGATTGACCCACTTGTAGTATGCAAAACCTCCTATAGAAATTGCAATAACAAGCGCAATAACCACAAGCCATTTCCAGGAAAATTTTAAGTTCAAGGAGTTAACCACCCTTCCCCAAATTTTCTAAAAGATGATGTTCGAAAGAAAATTTCGAACAGACTCTAAAATATTTATATTGGGAAAGGCTTTTCTTTATGACGGTAAAAATTTATTAAAAGCAGAAGTTATTCCAAAGGGTAACATCCCAATTTTTCCACTTCTTCATATACCTTAACAATTTTACTTGCTGGCAAGCTATCATCAAGTATGCCTGAAGCGCTGCTAAACATATAACGTCCTTCAGGCGCCCCCTTCAAAATTATGTCCTTTACAATCTGGGGAATATCCCTTTCATGTGTTTTATGAAGATCGTCCAGATCCAAATTTCCAATCAAAGTTAGCTTTTTACCATATTCAGATTTAACCTTTCCTAGATCCATTCCCGTACTTGGTTGCAATGAGTGTATTCCTACAAGCCCCAAATTCGCAAGTGAATCCAGGACCATATTAAGGTCCCCATCAGCATGAAAGACTACAGGAACTGACAATTCAGTAGTAATCTCTTTTATACACGGAAAAAATACTTCTTTAAGAACTGCGGGAGAAACAAATGTACCTTTATCATAGGCAATATCCTCTCCAAGGATAATGCCATTTGCTCCAGATTTAATTGCTTGCTTGGAAATCTCCAATATAAAATAAAGTACTTTTTCCGCGGCTTCCTGTAATTTTTCTTTTTCATTAACGATAGCCATTAAGAACACATTAAAATCCAAAAGACTTGAAAGGGTCTGAAAAATACCATCAACCAAAGCAAATACAAAAAGATCACTTTTTTTACTCCAGCGAGAAACATCAGACCAATAATTTTCTTTAACTTCCGGAGTTTCCATTCGAATTACTTCTTCTAATGATTGGCAGGGGTGTTCAGTAAAAAAAGGACAACCTCGATAAAAGGTAACTTTACGTCCCCAGGGATCTACAAATATTTCCCTCCCCCGAGAATCAACGCTGCCGGTTTTTTTAAATTGATAGTTAATGCCAGGCGCTATAAAGTCAAATCCCAGGGTTAGCGCCGCTTGAAGCTGCCCTTCAAAACCGCTGACTCCTGTTATTTCTTTTGCAAGTCCTTCTGATACGGCAAATTCACCTTTAGGCACCCTGTCAGGTATTCTGCCTTCTAAAACTGCCTGCACTCGTTCTCTCTTGTTCATTTTTACCTCCAGTTTTATTAGTAGTACAGTTCCATTCTAATATCCTTTAAGAGGTTGTTCGAAAAGCATATTTTATCACATTTCAGATTTTAAATTGTTAAAAGATTCTTCTTTTTTAAGGTTATACTTTCTAATTTTACGATAGATTGTTGCCCTTCCTATGCCAAGGGCTGCAGCAGCCTTATTCTTACCTTCCTCCGACCAACCATAGTAGTTTAGCGCCTTTGAAATTGCTTCTTTTTCAAGCTCTTCCAGAGTTGGAACAACAGAGTTTTCTCCATGGGAATTTACAATAACCTGTTTTTTCATTTGACTTTCTCGAATTCTAGGAGGTAAGCTCTGCAGTGTAATTACATTTCCTTCCTCCAAATTTACCGCGTACTCAACTGCATTTACCAGTTCCCGCACATTTCCAGGCCAGGAATAATTACAGCATGCCTCCTTTGCCTCTTTGGAAAAATGTGTAATTTTTTTTCCTAGCAGATTAGCATATCTATTTAAGTAGTATTTTAAAAGCAGGCAAATATCGCCTTTCCTCTCCCTTAAAGGTGGAATCACCAAAGGAATAACACTTAAGCGATAGTAGAGATCTTCACGAAAGTTTCCCCTTTCCACCTGTTTCTGTAAGTTACTATTTGTTGCAGCAATAACCCTTAAATCAACAGGAATGACTTCCGTGCCTCCCACCCTTTCAATTTGCTTTTCTTGCAAAACTCTAAGCAGCTTAGCTTGCAGATATAATGACATATTTCCAATTTCATCCAAAAATATGGTCCCGCCATTGGCCAGCTCAAATTTCCCTGGTTTGCCGCCCCTGCGTGCACCGGTGAATGCACCTTCTTCATAGCCAAACAATTCACTCTCTAATAGCGACTCGGGGATTGCACCACAGTTTATTGAGACAAAAGGTTTGTTAGACTGGGCGCTCGCAGCATGAATTGCCCTGGCAAATAATTCTTTGCCTGTACCGCTTTCACCTAAAATCAAGACGGTAGAGCTACTACCGGCTATTTTTTGAGCTTTTCTTTTCACCTCATTTAGAGCAGTACTATTGCCAATTATATCGTCGAATTTTATACTCTGCCCTTTATTAATCATTTCATAGGCAATTTTTTGGGTTTCACTAAAATCTCTAAAGGTAGCAACTGCTCCTACTATTTTCCCTTTTTCTGTTTTAATTGGACGCGCAGTACTTAGTAAGTGATAATTTTTATTTTTAAACTTTACAAATAGCTCCTTGGAAGTAAATCCTTTACCTGTTTTTAAAACTTCAGGCAAAGGAACAGAAGGGAGATGATAACTGATATCCCTACCAAGCATTTCTTTTCTAGTTACCCCAAACATCCTTTCTGCCGACTTATTAAAGTGGGTTATCAATCCGATCTCATTTGTGGCAATTACGACTTCATGTACTGAGTCTACTACTGCTTCCAGCCTGTTAGCCATAACTACCTTTTCAGCCAGCATTTCCTTTTCCAATACTTTGGAGCTAATAAAATCAGCCATTCGATCAATAAATTTTAGGAGGGAATCTGTTTGTCTGCAAAGGGTGGCCTTTTGCTCATCATTAAAGGCTATGAGGGAAATATTCCCAACAACAGCACCCTTTACCTTGATTGGATAAACTATATATGCTTTGTAAAAACAGCATCCACTCATGGCACAGGAGAGACAAATACTGTGGTAACCGGGGGAACTAATAAAGATAGGTTTACCTGTTGTAAAAACATGCTTGTTGACCAATCCACGGAGCATTTTAGAACCTACCTCATTTTTGACCATCCCGGTTCCCGCTATTCTTATTAAATCAGTGTCAACTATTTCAACTTCCATATTAAGAACTGTAGCAATGGCCTCTGCAACCTTTTGGCCTTTTTCCCTGACCTGCTGTAATCTGGACACCGGTAATCCTCCCGCACATTATTGAAATACCTATACGCATTGTCTCAATTTTTAAACAAAAAATCAATAAATAAGGACTAGCAGCACTAAAAGGTAGTCCTCATCCACATTTTGCCATACGATAATAAGAGTCATGCAGACCGCTCTTTTTGTTCTTTCATCAGATATGAACTTTTCTAAGTCAAAACCTTCTATTAACCCTTCAATAATAGCTATCTCTAAAAGTATTTTATGGACTATTTGATAATCTCTATTGTTCATAAATATCGACAACCCTATTTATCTTTATAATTGAATTTTCATCTACAGGAGCATGAATTAAATCTACTTCTCTATTTAACTTAGATTCGATTTCATCCTTAATACTATACAACAAAAATAACGATACATTAGGCGATAAAAACTCAACAAGTAAATCTATATCGCTTTCTTCAGTTGCATTTCCATCAGCATACGACCCGAACAAGGATATTTTTTTTATAGGATATTTAGTGATAATATCTCTTATCGAAGCTTTAATTTCATTTATAGTTAACATTCTAATATCGCCCCCAAAAACTTCTAGCGATATATTGTTATTTCCCATATTATACCATGTTGTTATTATCATTGCAAAAGAAAAAAGGATAGACAGATGTTTATCTATCCTTTACCTTCTATAAATCTTGAACGAGCTGTTGCTGTTTCGGAACTAAAAGTTGTCATATGGACCTTTAGTTTTTTTCTTGTAAGAAAATAGAATCATTCTACGCTATCTTGGAGGATGAATGCTACAAACGTAACGAATTTGCTGATTTTGCTGAAGTTTATCAGACAGTTAGTGAATATATAGATTATTACAACAACAGACGCAGACATGGTAGCATCAATTATCTGGCTCCAAATGAATTTTATAAATCAATTACGAACGGCCAAATTACTGGTCATGAAATAGTTGCTTAATGATACAAATGCTCTTTGAAAACTAAAGATATTAATCTTAACCGCCCTTTAAGTTTTTCTAATCAGGCTACCTCAGGTGGTGTCAAGGGTGCGAAGCAGGCGTTAGCCCTTGCCCTTAACACCATAAGGAAGACTGATAATATTTTCAAAGGGTTGGGTAAGGTATGAAATTATGAGCAACATTAAGAAAGTATAAGATTTAAATGGCTATTCTCCAATTTTGGGGGTCAGCACGTACCTCACACAATTCCTGCCGGCAGCCTTTGCCTCGTACATCATGTTGTCTGCCTTATTCACCAATGAATCAACATTTTCCCCCGGACAGTATTCGGCAACCCCGAAACTGGCAGTGACCCTGCCCACACCCGGGATATCCATTTGGCTTAATTTTTCCCGCAGTTCTTCCGCTAAACGGGCCGCATTATTTACCGTTGTGTCCGGCAGGAGTATGACAAATTCCTCCCCGCCCCAGCGGGCCAGGGTGTCTATCTTGCGGATCCTGTTCTTTATCATTTCTGTCACGCTTTTAAGGACCAAATCGCCGGCATTATGGCCAAAACGATCATTAATACTTTTGAAATGATCTATATCCAACATTATCAGGGAAAACTTACTGCCGTTCCGCTTGGCTCGCTCTATTTCTTCTTCCAGTTTTTGCCTGAAAAAGCGGCGGTTATAGGCATTTGTCAAAGGGTCGATGATAGATAAAAGTCTAAGCTTTTCTTCCATTTTTTTATACTTCGTAACATCACTGGCATAATGAAGATAAAAATCCTCTCCTAACGGGATCCACCACGTATCCCATATGCTACCATCCAGTTCAACTTCGCTTTCTATTGGCGCTTTTTTATCTAAAGCCTCGTCTCTACGGCAGTAATAGCACTTTGTATCGGGCATATGTAGAAAGTCCGAAATAACCAGCTGTGTTAAGCGGCTGTCTTCCACCAGAAGTATTTTTTTCCTTTTTTGTCTTTGATGGGCGCAGCGCTGTCGGCGATGGGGACTTTCCGGCCTTCCTTATTGATGAGTGCTGTATGGTTAGCCAGTCCGATAATTTTCCCTGTCCGAAGCACTTTGCCTACAGGGTCTTCCACCTCCGCCCCGGTGGTTTCGTTTACCAGTCTGAACACTTCGGAAAAAAAACTACCTTTTGCTTCTTTTTCACTCCAACCCGTTATTTCTTCAGCGACCTTATTAAGGGTAGTTATCCTGCCCTTTTGGTCAGTAGTGACTATCCCGTCGCCAATGGAAAGGAGGGTGGTACGCAGCAGTTCTTTTTCCCGGTATAATTCTTCTTTGTACTTTTCCCGGTCGGTAACATCGAAAATAATGGAAAAAAGCAATTTTTCTCCGCCATTGGTTACCGGACAGGAATAAACCTCCACCAGCCTGATCTCACCGCTCTTCAAACGATGCGGGAAAAGAAAATACCTCTTTTTTTCCTTTAAGGCCATCATGCTCCGCTTTTCCACCTCTTCTTTTGGCAGCATATTGATATCCTGGATATGCATGTTTAATAGTTCTTCCCTGGTATAGCCGTAAAAAGCACAGGCGGCAGGGTTTGCGTCGACTATTTTGCCTCTTAAGGGTTCAACAAGGAGCATGATGGCAGTATGTTCATTGAACATAGCATGGAGGCGTTTAAGGAGTTCTTCTTTTTCTTCTTCCGCCTGTTTTTGCAGGGTGATATCTTTACTTGAGCCTACAAGGTATTTTACTTTATTTTCTTCAAGCACTGGAGTTAAAGAGGTTATCCAAACTCTTTTCCCGGCAGGCAGGTCCAGGACTTCTTCATATGTAATGCTTGTTTTGGCCTCAACGCAGCGTTGGTAATTGCCCGCTACGATTTGGCCTATTTTCTCTCCCATCAATTCTACAGGTGTTTTATCCTTTATTTCTGCAAGGCTGAAACCCGTCAATTTTTGGTGGGCAGCATTATTCCTAATAAAGCGGAATTCCCCGGTTTCCACCGCAACCAGAATCATGGCATCCTGAGTCCCGTTGAAAACCATCTCCAGTTCTTTGGTCAAGTCTCTGATCTGCTGGTTTTGGAACTCCAATGTTTTTATCCGGTCCATTTCGGTCGTAATTTCTTGAAAAATAGTAACGAAGTATCCGTTTTGCGGGGCAAAGGCGGTTATTTTGTACCAGCGCCCCAGGGTTTTTGAATATTGGGTAAAATTTTCACTTTTTTTACCGGCTAGAGCCACCCGGCCGTAGTATTTTATCCAGTCAAAGCTATCTTCCTTTATGCCGGGAAGTACCTCAGTTACCCTTCTGTCCAGGATGACCTCTCTTTTAAGTCCGGTCATTTCTTCAAAGGCAGGGTTTACATCTAGAAAGACATAGTCTTCAGCTTCGCCTTTATCGTTTGTTATTACCCGGTGGTAAGCGTAGCCGAAGGGTGACTGCCGTAACACTTCCTGCATAATTTTTTTATCCATACTTACGTCCCCTCCCAGCCTGAAATTATTATAGCCGAATCACAGTGAATAAAGCCATAGTATTAATCTTTGAGTAGGATTATACTTTTTTTAATCTCTTTATTCAACGCATTCTCGCATTTTTTCCTATTTTTTGACATATCTCAACATCGAAAAAAGCATAATTTAACCACTGGTGCGTAAGTCTTCCAACTTCTATCAGTGGGAGATGTAAGCACTAATCTAATAATTACTCGATGTAATTATTAAATTATGATATATTTATGTTAGTAACGTTCTATATATGGGGTTGCAGGGAAAATACTTTTTGCGAAAACCAAGCAATGCCTTCCCTGCGAAAAATATTCAAGGCACTTTAGAACGCCGTATAAGTCGGCCCTCGGGACGAGGGAAAGTTACGCCTGCGAAGAACGCATAAGACCTGCTTTTGTAGGCAATGTTTATGGAAGCAGGAAAAATTCTAACACTTGATGTTAGAAGCTCTCATTTCTGCGTAAGCAAGTGGTGAGTAGTTCACCACCGTTATTTCTCCATCAAGGATTACATTTTACAAAGTACTTTCAAGAAGTGATTGCAATTCCTGGAAAAGCTATAGTACAGTTTTTTTCAAGTCTTCTGGTCAATATGAGCAATGCATCTTACTCAGTCAACTTTCTACTCAAAAATATAATTATCATCATTAAAGGTGCTTTCTTTTTTATTAAGAAGCATTGGTTTGATATATGAGTTAAGCATTCACATACCCCCTGCCCGGAACTATTTGCACTATAGCACCAGGTTGCAAAATGTATCCATCCGGAAAATAAATGGTTTGATTTTCTTTGATACTAACCTACTTCCAAAAAATATTACCTTTCAATTAGTTCCGGGAAATCATTCTTGGGACTATTAACCTTTGTAGAAACCTGATAAAAACTTAGATGATCATTATAGTTATCTTGAAGAATTTTTAATAATTTATTTTTGTCTTGTAAGTCTTTATTAATCCAAATTGACTCAAAATCAGGTCTTAAAATAACTGGCATCCTATCGTGTACCGGTTTTGTGATGCTATTAGCGGGAGCTGTTATGATTGAACAGCTTTTTATTATTTCATCTCCTTTTTCCCAAATAGCTCTAATCCCTGCAAAAGCAAAGAGATCATGGTCATTAATTTGAAAATAATAAGGTATTTTTTTATTCTCAGCTTTTATCCATT
>Ga0182240_100019_pt1 | contig 99096 bp, 115 predicted proteins | sample hydfrates4_PW_90_FD_145594 | JGI IMG/M metagenome (GOLD analysis project Ga0182240, IMG submission 145594) | Subsurface microbial communities from deep shales in Texas, USA - hydraulic fracturing test 4_PW_90 | ecosystem: Environmental > Aquatic > Deep subsurface > Shale gas/oil reservoir >...
CGGCGTTGGCTTGTCTCCTGCGCTGCTCACGTACTTCAATGTACGCTCCGCTGCTCAGAGCCTTCGCCGCCTTGAACTTCTCGTGTCTCTCGTGCTCCTTTTCGAACACGCACTTAAAGAGGATGTTCGAAAAGTTGCTCCTTTTCGAACACTCACTTAAAGGTACTACAAACTATTCTTTTATCTCTTGAATTAACACCTCATCTGCGCCATCAGTTTCAATTAGGCGAACAGCCACTATTTCTTTTTTTGAGGTTGGGACATTTTTACCTACATAATCTGCGCGAATTGGCAATTCCTTGTGTCCCCTATCTATTAAAACCGCAAACTGAATTGCTTTAGGTCTACCTAAATCTATTAAGGCATCTAAGGCAGCACGCGCAGTTCTACCTGTATATAACACATCATCAACAAGTACAATTTTTTTATCCTCTACCTTGAAATCCACCCTTGTAGAGTTCACTATCGGTTGTTGTCCAAGGGTTGTCAGATCGTCTCTATACAGGGTAATATCTAAAATACCTGTTGGTACAATCTTGCCTTCAATTTTTTCAATGTTTTCTTTAAGACGATTAGCTAGAGGAACTCCTCTTGTTCTTATTCCAACTAAAGCTATATTTTCTACTCCTTTATTTTTTTCAATTATCTCGTGTGCTATTCTGGTTAAAGATCGCCTTATTTTGTCACTGTCCATTATCTGAGCTTTTTTTATAAGTTCCATACCAGGCACCCTCTTTATTATTAGACATTAAAAAAGCTGCTTTACCAACTGGTAAGCAGCTTATATCCTAAATTAAATTACTAAAAACCCAGGATATATTCCCCTTACCAGTTTCTCTGAACTGATTTAAAGGTTTGTTAATCATTCCTAGTTTAAACCCTTAATTCATATTTGTCAAGGAATTTTCCCCACTTTCTTTTTGAAGCAACGCGGCCACCAGACCGTAAGCTCCTGTCAACATCATATTGCCCATGGGACTGGCCCAGTAATAGTCCTTTTCACTTGTCAAATGTCTTTGCGGACCGGTAATTACTACTTTGTCAAATTTCTTCAGATCATTATACTCTGCTGTTATTGCACAGCCGTGACCTTGATCATTAAACACTTCTTCATTGTTTAGAGAACCATTTATAAATTTATTTATAAAATACTGCAATTTTTCTTTGTTTAAGAGCCTTGTATGATGCTCAAATACTCCCAAAACCTTATCCCCTTTACAAATTATACCTACGGTATGTTGGTTCCCCACATTAACTAAGGTTACCCCTTCCTTTGACCACTCAAAAACTTTTTTATCACATAGCGCACCTCTTATGGCAGCAGAACCAGTATCCATGAAAACCACATTTTCTAACTGCTCCTTTATCGACCACATTCTCGTAAAGTATGAAGGAGGATCCATGTATAAAAGATCAGAAATATGTCCGCCTTTTTTTAGAAAGTTTTCCCAGTGCTGAAATCTGAATTTACGGTTACCTACGCCTTCAGGGCTTTCCCCATGGTCTTGCACTGCAACGGCAAACCTTGTTGGCATTTCAACTCCAAATGCTTCAAGAGCAGTTTTCAATTCATGATAACAGATATCCCCTGTTTTAACTTCAGAAACACCCGGATTTTCAGAAACTATTTCCACTCCCAATTCTCTGACATCATCTAAGTTATCTCTGATGGTTTTAGCTGATTGTGGCGTAGCATACACCTTTAAACCTTCCTGGAGGTGTTTTTTTATTGCCTTACTTGATGCTCCCCCTCCCATCAAATAGCCACTTAAAAAAATATCTTTTTTTTGAGAAGTGAGTTCTGAAATTTGGTTATGTACCATAACTGTAGGAGAAGGTAGTATTAACTGAATACAATTCTCCACAGGTTTTCCTTCTTCATAAAGTAAAATATCCTGAGTTCCGCCTCCAATATCAATAGCTAAAATTCTTTCTCTTTGCATTGTTTTTACCTCCGAAACAAGATTCTCCCCAGCCAGGGATAGGATATTTCCACAGCATGTTTTGGACAAAGCTCCTGACAGCAATAACATCTTATACATTTTTCTGAATCTACAACAGGCTTAATTTCATCTAAAGTTATAGCTGCCGGCGGGCAGCTTTCCTTGCAAATTCCACACTTTGTACAAACTGAACTATTAAACTTGAGCCTTGGTTTTAACCATTCATATATCGTTGGAAGCAACCATTTGGGAATCCTTCTACCTAAACCGTCTGTAAAATCAATCTGTTTTATTGATTTTGGAAGTTGATATGGGACAGTGCTATGATTATCTTTTGTACCCACAAAATCTATTTCTGCCATGCTTTTAACGCACAATCCCCTTTTCTGACTCTCGACAACACTAGCTATTTTTTCAGGTTCCAAACCTATAGTAGCTGCTGCCAGGTAGTCAAGTGTAAAGGGGTTTTCAGAAATAAATATCATTCCCGTTTTTTTAGGTTTTCCTGCAGAAGGCCCTTCACCTTCCATACCCACAACTGCATCTACAATTGTTAGAGCCGGGTTAACACACAGGGCCAGATCAATTAGAAAAGAAGAAAAATGTTGTATTTCAGCTAGATTGAGATGATATTCCCCTTTAATAAGCCCCGGAATTGTACCGTAAAGATTTTTTACAGCGCAACTTATTAAAGTTAACCCATGAGTTTTTAATTTGGGTAGATTGATAACTAAATCTGCTTCTACTATGGTTTTTAACAGAGTAAATTTCCGAAATTGGCTTCCACCCTCAAATTTTAGCTCCACTTTCTGGGGGTTATAACTAACAATTGCTCCTGTTTTTCCGGCGACTTCCTCCATACCAGTTGTTTTATAAACCGATCTGAGATAAGCTTTAGAATCAGGTCCACCCGGGCTATCCACTATAACTGCCTTTGCACCCGCTTTTTGAATAAGCTCAGCTACTGCTTGTACTATATGAGGATGTGTGGTAACAGCTTGTTCTGGTGATTTTCGAGTTAAGAGATTAGGTTTTAGAACCACCGTCATACCGGGTTTTACCCATTTTTCAATACCACCAAGAAGCTGTAGTCCCTCTTTTATTCTTTCTCTGACATTTTCAATATCGTAATTATCGCATTTTTCAATAACAACTGCGTCAGACAGAGCCAAGCCTCCTTTCATAATAACTATGCCATACTACGGAACCATAGTAAAAAAATTAAAAATGCTATATGCAGTAGCAAAAAGAAAGGAACAAAAAAAGAAAATTTTAGCTTTTGGGTTTTGTGATGAAAAAACTTCATCCCGCATAGAGCTCCAACCGGTGCCAAAAAAGCAAAGAAAAGCAGTTTTGATTCTTTTATTCTCCACTGCTGTCTTAAGGATTTTCGTTTATCAATTCCAAACAGCAAAAAAGTAGTAATATTCAATAACAAGATAAAACTACCGAAAGTATATACCCATATTTTATCCATTATCGCATCCTCATCTTTCAGCACAGAGTTATTCTCGTTTAGTTTTTAAAATTTTCTTCTCACGCATTTCTCGAAGAAGTGCAATTTCTCTTTGATAATTGTCAATTCCTCCGGGAGTTTCCAGCACCAGTGGAAGGTTTTGCAATTTCGGGTGGTTGACAAATTTTTTAAAAGTCTCTACTCCCATGACTCCTTCCCCGAGATTTGCATGCCGATCCTTTTTGCTTCCTTTCTCATTTTTACTGTCATTAACATGAAGCGCCTTTAGCTTTTGGAGCCCAATAATTTCATCAAATTCCTTTAAAACCCTGTCCAAATCAGAATCAACATCGTATCCGGAAGCAAAAGTATGACAGGTATCAAAACACACTCCAAGTTCTTTATCACTTTCTACCAAATCAATAATTTCTTTTATTTCCTCAAAGGTACTACCCACTTCGGTACCGCTACCTGCCATTGTTTCCAACAAAATTATAGTATCTGAAGATGATTCTTGTAATACTTTTGAAAGGCCGGAAGCTATTCTTTTAATCCCATACTCAACTCCCTTTCCCACATGGCTACCCGGGTGTAACGCTATGTACTGCACCCCCAGCCTGCCCATCCTTTCCAAATCTTCTATCATGATCCTTTGGGCCAGTTCCCACATCTCATCCTTGGGACTAGCCAGGTTTAAGATATAGGGTGCATGAGCCACAACAGGGCCAAAAGTATTTCTTGCTATTGCTTCTTTATATTGTTTTACATCAATTTCCTTTATTTCCTTCGCTTTAGAGCCACGGGGGTTGCGTGTAAAAAACTGCATTGTCTCCCCACCAATTTTAAATGCCCCTTCACAGGCTTTAGCAAAACCCTTTCCTATCGACATGTGACAACCGATGTACATAAAAATCATTCCCTTCCATTTCCAATTATAACAGAAGATAAATTAAGGTAAAATGTTAACCATAAAAAAAACGCCGTATAGCGTTTTAAGAAATATTTTTATTCATCAACACCTTTAGAATCAGGATGAAGTACTTTATGGGCGCCTGTTAAATTTTCATGAAGAAATTTTTCTTTATCAGCTGCTATCCCTTGGTGAGGTCTATTTACACCACGCCAGAATTGTTTTCTTTTTATCTGCGTCTTTTCAGCCATTCTGGCAGCTTCTTCATTCCAGCGGTCTATTTTTCTTTTATCTTCTCTATTCAAAAATAATTCACCTCCTCCATTTATTATGCCCGATAAAATGTGCAAAATTCTTTTTACCCATTACTAATAGCAGGAAAATTCGATATTTTGTTGAATAATGTCATAACGGCAGGAGGATGAGAAATAAATGGCAAAAAAACATCTCTTTTTTCCAGGTCAAAAAATATTGTTAAAACCTCATTCACAACTTTATAAAGGTACATATGAAGTTACAGTGCATGAAATTACAAGAAATTCACTGCGAGTAACCATGCCTTATGATAACGGTAGAATAGTCCTTTTAGCTGTAGGAACTGAAGTTGAAATTAAAGGGGCAAATACTGTCTTTCAAAGTAAAATTGTTGACAAAGAACATTCCGAAAACAGTACCCTTACAATAGCTATACCGGAGTGTGTTAGAGAAAGTCAGCACCAAAACAATACCGGCCCCAAAATTATTGCAGTTACCAGTGGAAAAGGCGGAGTCGGAAAAACAAATTTTGTTATAAATGTTGCCATTGCACTTGCTAAAAAGGGACTTAGAACATTCATTATTGATGCAGACCTGGGAACAGCTAATGTTGATGTTTTGTTAAATATCCATCCTAAATATACCTTGCAGGACTTAGTTGAAGGCACAAAGGATAATATTCTAGATATTATAGTTGAAGGACCGGAAGGAATTCAAATAGTCCCCGGTAGTTCCGGATTCCAGTCACTAGCCGATCTTTCGGAAAATGAACTATCAAATGTTATAAAAAAGTTTGAACCGTTACAAGAATATGCCGATGTAATAATAATAGATACAGGTGCAGGTCTTTCAAGAAATGTCATTAAATTCGTCCTGGCAGCAGACGAAGTAATAGTCATTACAACTACTGAACCCCATGCCATAACGGATGCTTACGCAATAATAAAAGTACTGGATGATAAAGATAGTACCTTAAATACAAAACTTATAGTAAACAGGGTAGATTCCAAAAATGAAGCAATGAAAATAATCAAACGAATGGAGTCAGTAGTTGAGAGGTTTTTAAATATTAAAGTTACCGGTCTCGGGTATATTTTTGAAGATCCCAATATCAGAAAAGCAGTTAAAAATTATACACCCTTTATAAAATATAGTCCGCACAGCCTGGCAGCAAAATGTATTACCGGACTTGCGGACAAGATAAACCCTTTAAATAAGCAAACTGATAACATAAGCAATAAAAGTTTTCTAGCTAAACTTAAAAAGATCTTTAGCTAGCACGGTTAAGAACGGGCATCCTCCAACATTTTCATAATTTCCTCCCTGTCGAAGGTATAGGCGCTATTGCAAAAATGGCACCTTGCCTCAACCTTTCCTTCCTTTTGTAAAATATCTAATAATTCATTCTCTCCCAGCCCTAACAAAACCTGGCTAAGTTTTCCACGGCTGCATTCACAATTGTATCTTGCAGAAATCTCAGCTAATATTTCAGGCTCATAGTCCTTCAAAATATACTTTACTATTTCAGTTGCATCCTTTCCATCTTCTATTGCCCTGGAAACAGATCCTAATTTATAAAGTGTATTACTGATTTTTTCAGCCATTTCATCTGTTGAACCAGGTAGCATTTGTATGATATATCCACCGGATGAAACAACACCTTCCGGTTTTGCCAGTATTCCTAAGGAAACAGCAGATGGTATTTGTTCTGATTCAAGGAAGTATTTTGTTAGATCTTCTGCGATTTCTCCTGAAACCAGTTGAATACTTCCGGTATAGGGTTCTCTCATTTTTAAATCCTTTATAACGTAGAGAGTCCCCTTCCCAACTGCCTTTCCAACAGGCATTTTTCCATCTTCTGCTGGTAAGTAAACCTCCGGATTGGAAATATAGCCTTTTACATTTCCTTGAGAATCTGCAACAGCTGTGATATTTCCTATCGGCCCATCCCCTACTATTTTTAAAGTAACATTTTCTTCTCCTTTTAAAGATACACCCATCATTAAGGCAGCAGTTAAAGTTCTACCCAGTGCAGCTGCCGCAGTCGGAGCACAGTTATGTATTTTACGAGCCTCTTCCACCAGGTTAGTAGTGGAAGCCGCAAACATTCTAATACATCCATCGGCTGCAATTGCGCGTACTATTGTATCTTTCATTATGTAAGACCTTCTTTCTACTTGGCAATTTGCTAATTTTTAAGTAAAATGTAACTAGTTTGTTTATCATAGGGGGTATTTCTATGAGCTTCAGACGTTTTTTATTAAGCCAAATTTTATTATTTTTATCACTCTTTTTTGCAAGCACACTAGCCATTGGTACTGATTTTATCAGCAATCTCATTATGAACTTTATTACATTTTTTACTGCAAGTTTTATAATTGTTTTTCTTGTTGATAAAGAAAGTCCTGTCTATATGAATGTGCTGTCTGCAACTTTAAGTTTTAATGGAGTTACTTATATTCTATGGTATTATTCAAACCAATCATTACCTGCAACAAGTGAAATTATACTTGATTTTGCAATTGTAACCTTATTTACATTTGCCGGAGCCCGCTTGGGAATTTCTAAAAGAACTTCAAGTCGCTGATAACAGGTAACTTAATTAGTTCTAGATAGGTTATCGATAATGTTTTGAAAGTGTTGCGGCAGTGGAGCTGAAAACTCCATGTACTCATTAGAAACCGGGTGTTTAAACCCTAACGTTGCAGCATGCAAAAGCTGACCTTCTAGATTGAAGTGAGGTTTTTTAGGGCCATATTTAGGGTCTCCCACCACCGGGTGTCCCATATAGGCCATATGTACCCTGATTTGATGTGTTCTGCCCGTCTCCAACTTTACTTCCAAATATGTATAGTTATCCTTAGTAAACCTTTCCTTAACTTTATAATGAGTAATTGCTCTTTTTCCTCCTTTAGATTGAACTGCCATTTTCTTTCTATCCACTTGATGCCTTCCTATAGGTGCATCTATCATTCCCCCCGGCTCTTGAACAATCCCGTGAACCAAAGTTAAATAAATTCTATTTATACTATGTTCCTTTATTTGCTCTGCAATTTTTAGATGAGCATTATCGGTCTTTGTAACAACAAGCACTCCTGAAGTATCCTTATCTATCCGGTGAACTATTCCCGGCCTTAAAAGTCCGTTTATTCCTGACAAATCCTTACAGTGATACAGTAAAGCATTAACCAGGGTACCGCTATAGTTTCCCGGCGCAGGATGCACAACCATTCCCTGGGGCTTATTTACAACTATGATTTGATCATCTTCGTATAAAATGTCCAGGGGGATATTTTCAGCTTCCACTTGGATTGGATTAGGTTTGGGTATGGAAACAGTTACTACCTCACCAGCTTTTATTTTATAGTTAGGCTTTTTCATTTTGCCATCTACAGTTATTCGGCCGTCCTTCAATAACATTTGAATTCTAGAACGGGATAAATCTTTAAGATTTTCAGATAAAAAAACATCCAAACGCTTTCCACCGGACTCCTCATCTACCAGCAATTCTTTTGTTTCCATTTAAATCACCTCTAAGGGGATAACATACTCTTAAGCAGTTTTATCATCTGGTGTTCTTAGAAGAACCCAGGAAAGAAGGATAACACCAACCACTATGGCGCTATCGGCGAAATTAAATACAGGCCAAATTCTAAAATCTAAAAAATCGATTACATAACCTAAACGAATTCTATCAATTAAGTTACCCAGAGCTCCTCCAAGCTGGAGGGCAAGGCTAAGGTGCAACAGACCAAAATTGTTCCTATGGCGTGTTTTCCAGAAGACAGTAATTATCACTGCCACAACTATTATAGTAACAATTACAAAAAATAGAGTTTGATTAGGTAGCAATCCAAAAGCAGCACCTTTATTCTGAACATATGTAATGTGGAAAATATTTTTTATGACAGGAATAGACTGATAATGTTCCATATTGCTTACTATTACATATTTAATCCACTGGTCACATACTAACACAGCCAAAGCTATAACAAAAAAATACAATATCAAGTCCTCCCCCGGATAGTTTCTTAAAAATTTTAGCACAAATTACTTACTAAAAGCAACTTTGTAACTACTTGTTGAAAACAAACATTCGAAGGGATGAGTGTATGGCACTATTTTGGGGTGCCCTAAACTAATAAAGGCCGCTTTTCAAGCAGCCTAACCCAATATCTATTTAATGCAACAACCTGTCAGCTCCTTTTTTTCCAACCAGTTTTTCCTTTGGTGGACCTTCATCATCCAGACCATAAACATCTTCATAGTGGATACCATCTGCTCCTTGAAAATATGGAATATTGTCCATTTGATCCGTAGAATTGATTTCATCAAGATCAGTATCTCCACCATAATATGCCCCCGCATTAGATTCTTCAGCATGTTCACTCCAGTTAGCAACCTTTTGCCATGTATCTTCTCCGTCGAATTGAATATCTTCCGGATTGTTATCACCATATAACGGTCTAATGACATCTTCCTCTATAGGCCTTAAATGCCTATCAAGTACCGATTCTTCCTCTTCTCTACATCTAACACATTGAGTAGATTCCGGCATAACCTGCAATCTTTCAGGGTTTATCGGCTGACCGCAAACATCACAAATACCATATGTTCCTTCTTCTATAGCTCTCAAAGCATCATCTATTTTTTGTATTTGTAACCTTGCATTATCTTCTAAAGCCAGATCCTTTCCTCTTTCAAATACTTCGCTTGCTATATCACCGGGATGATTATCATAAAGTGATAGTTCTGATATAGAACCGGATAAAGGCTCCCTTAAACCACCTTGCCGAATACCTTGATTTAATTCCTGAAGCCTATTTTTCATGGAATGTAGCCTATTCTTATAATACTGTAATGTACGCTGGTCCAAAATTGACACCTCCAAAAATTATTTGATAATGTGAACTATGTCTGCTAAGCTTCGTCTTCCTGATCTTTTTATTTCCTCAGATTCTGGATAACCAACTGTAACCATTGCAACGGGACGCAAGCCAACTGGAAGTTCAAGGCATTCTTTAACTTTGCTTTCACTAAAAGCACCAACCCAGCAAGTTCCCAAGCCGTAACCTGTTGCTGCCAAAAGTATATTTTGGGTAGCTGCAGCAGTATCTTGAATACAATATAAATTTTCTCCCCGCTCACCAAACCTTTTCCTGGAAGTTTCTGGTTCTGCACATACTACTATAACAACAGGTGCGGAACTTACAAATTTCTGTTTTAGTGCGGCGTCACTTAATTTACTCTTTACATCTTCATTATAGACAACAATAAATTTCCATGGCTGCCTGTTACCTGCAGACGGTGCCTTTCGTGCAGCATCAAGTATTTTGGTTATGATAGTCTCAGGAACAGAATCTTTTTTATATTTACGAATGCTTGTTCTTTCCTCGATGGCAGTAATCACATCTTTAGTCATTAGTTTTTTACCTCCCGTTAATATGATTGTTCCCTGACCAGACGCACAATATCAGCAATAAAATCGCTAATAAGCGGTAAATTTAGTATAACAAGTTTTTGGAGGATATAGATAACAATACCACTTAAAATTGTAAAACCTACGGCCATTCCAAATCCTCTGGCTATACCTGCAAGAAAATTAACATATAAAAGACGCCAGGGGCTTTCAAGCAACTTTACATATTCTGCCAGTTTCATTTTTTCAATGGTCACCGACAGCTTTTCAATTTTTTCATGCAAGGTTTCCCGGTCGTTCATTTTTTGACCTCCATATAATTAATTGGTCAGTGCCTGCAAAGGTGCAGGTATTCTTCCTCCCCTTTTTATAAAATTAGAGCTGCTATAACCATTTACAGCCATGATAGGCGCTCTTCCTAGAAGCCCACCGAATTCCACATAGTCTCCAACTTCTTTTCCAGGAACAGGTATAATTCTAACTGCGGTAGTTTTATTATTGATCATACCTATAGCTGCTTCATCAGCTATAATAGCAGAAACAGTTTCTGCGGGAGTTTCTCCGGGCACAGCTATCATATCAAGTCCTACAGAACATACACTGGTCATAGCTTCCAGCTTTTCAATATTTAAAGAACCTGCTTCTACAGCAGATATCATTCCGGCATCTTCACTAACTGGAATAAATGCACCACTTAATCCGCCTACATAAGATGAAGCCATAGCGCCTCCCTTTTTAACTGCATCATTTAATAAGGCAAGTGCTGCAGTAGTACCGGGACAGCCGCATTTTTCAAGTCCCAATGCTTCCAAGATATCTGCGACGCTATCGCCGATAGCAGGCGTAGGAGCCAGCGAAAGATCAACGATCCCAAAAGGAACTTGAAGTAGCTTCGATGCCGTCCTTCCAACAAGTTCACCCATTCTTGTTATTTTAAATGCTGTCTTCTTAATTATTTCAGCTAGAGTACCTAAATCCTCATGGGGATGTTTTTTTATTGCATTTAAGACTACTCCCGGACCACTTACTCCAACGTTTATTACCCTTTCAGGTTCTCCTACACCATGAAAAGCACCGGCCATAAATGGATTATCTTCAGGAACATTACAAAAGACAACAAGTTTAGCACAACCTATACCATCGCCTGCTGCAGTTAAATTTGCTGTTTCTTTTACTACTTGACCCATTATTTTAACAGCATCCATGTTTATCCCGGCTTTTGTGGTAGAAACATTAACTGATGAACAGACTCTTTCTGTTTTTGCTAAACTTTTTGGAATAGAATCTAAAAATACTTTTTCACTTTCAGTACAACCTTTATGTACCAGAGCAGAAAATCCGCCAATAAAATTTACTCCCACTTCTTTTGCCGCATTGTCCATTGCTATTGCAGCTTTTATATAATCCTCTTCATTCATGGAATTCATAACTAAAGAAATAGGGGTAACTGAGATCCGTTTATTAATTATGGGTATACCATAATCATTTTCTATTTTTTCACCTATAGGCACTAAATTCTCAGCAGATTTAGTTATTTTGTCATAAATTTTTTCACAAAATTTATCAGCATTTGTGTCAGTGCAATCCCTTAAACTGATACCCATTGTTACAGTTCGAATATCTAAATTTTCTGTTGCTACCATTCTAATTGTTTCTAAAATTTCATTTTTATCATAATGAATTGGCATATTATAATACCTCCTAGATACGATGCATATAGTTAAATACTTCCTCATTTTGAGCTGCAATTTGTACTCCCAGTTCCTTTCCTACCTTGCCCAGTTTTTCAACTACAGTAGAATAGTCCGTATTAATATTTGCGATATCTACTATCATTATCATAGTAAAAAAATCCTGCATTATTGTCTGACTAATATCAAGAATATTAGCTCCTGCTTCTGCCAACACCCCCGTAACTGCAGCAATAATGCCAACCTTATCTTTTCCTACTACTGTAACAACAACCCTTGAATTTTTCATTTTCTCACCTCAATAATATTTTATAATTATAATAGTATAGCAAATCTTATCGAAATTTTAAATATAGTTTAAAAAGAAAAAAGAAAAAATCCTGCTAATGCAGGATCCTACATTTATCACCATTTTTTAAAAGTGCTGCATTTGCTTCATCAGTGTCTACATGCATTTCCAATTTATAGGTAGGTTTAACTCTAACTAACACATTATCCATAATAATACCCCTTGGACCAGGACATTGAATTCTAACATAGTCCCCATCATGTAGCCCAACTGATTCTGCATCATTAGTGTGCATGTGGATATACTTTGCTGCCAAGATAACTCCTTCTTCTAAAGTAATAGCCCCTTTTGATCCTACTACTGCTATTCCGGGTGTGCCTTATAATATTTATCAAAAAGGAGGAATACATGTTATTGAAATAATGTTTATTTGCCCTATTATTTCTTTATTAGGACTCTCTTGCCAAAAATTTTTCATAATCCTGTGCATTTAAAAGTTTGTCTTTGTTTCCAGTTATTTCAATTTTTATTAACCAGCCTTTGCCATATGGATCTTCATTAACAAGTTCCGGTGATTCCAGTACATTATCGTTAACCTCAATCACCTTCCCGGAAACCGGCATATATAAATCAGATACAGCTTTTACAGATTCTATTACACCAAAACCTTCCTCTGCATCAAATTCATCTCCGGGCAGTGGTAATTCAACAAATACAATATCCCCTAAAGACTCCTGCGCATAATCTGTTACTCCAACTATTCCTTCATTACCTTCAATTTTTATCCATTCGTGTTCTTCAGTGTATTTTAAATCATCAGGATTCATAAGATCACCCCTAAAGCAAATTATGTGCTCCTTTTCGAACACTCTCTTAAAGTTCTTTGATAACTTCCGCACATCTTGCACAAATGGTCGGGTGTTCAACATTTTGACCAACTGTAGTACTATATGTCCAGCACCTCTCACATTTCTCGCCTGCAGCATGTGTAACTTTTACAGCAACCAGACCGTCTTCCTGTTTAAAACTGTCCTCGGGAATTTCATCTGTAGCATCATGAAGAACAACTTCAGAGACGATAAATATTGTTTTTAAATTTTCTTGAACCGACGTAAGGACTTCTTGAGCTTTTTCACTTGGATAAATATCAACTCTGGCATCGAGGGAGTGTCCAATTTCTCCCTTTCGGCGTACTTCCTCCAAAGCCTTTGCTACTTCTTCCCTAATATCCAGGATTACATTCCATTTTTCTTCAAGTTCCAGATCAATATAGTCTTCATTTACCTCAGGCCATTCAGTTAACTGTACGCTAATAGGAGCATCTTTTTCTTTCGGCATGTATTTCCAAATCTCTTCAGAGGTAAATGCTAAAACAGGTGTAAGCAATCTTATCATAGCCTGGAGAATTTCATAAATTACAGTTTGAGCAGCCCTTCTTTCCTGAGCGTCAGGTTTTAAAGTATATAACCTGTCTTTGCAGACATCAAGATAGAAAGAACTCATATCTAAAACGCAGAAGTTATGAATAGAATGGTATACCAGGTGGAATTCATACTCTTCATATGCCTTTGTTACCCTCCTTATTAAATTATGCAATCTTAAAAGAGCCCACTTGTCAATTTCTTTGAGGTTATTGTAATACACTTTATCATTTTCAGGATCAAAATCATTAAGGTTTGCCAATAGATAGCGACTGGTATTTCTGATTTTACGATAAGCTTCTGTCATTTGCTTTAAAATTTTTGAAGAAGCAGCCACATCTCTCCTGTAATCAGCTGAAGAAACCCATAACCTCAAAATATCAGCACCCATTTGTTCTATAACTTCCAAGGGGCTAACTACATTACCCAGGGACTTTGACATTTTTCTGCCATCTTCATCCACAACATAACCATGGGTTAATACCGTTTTATAGGGAGCTCTGCCTTTTACTGCCACTGCTGTGGACAGGGAGGAGTTAAACCAACCACGATGCTGGTCGCTTCCTTCCAAATACATGTCAGCAGGCCACTTTAAGTCAGGATGTGAAGCACAAACCGCTTCATGACTGGAGCCTGAATCAAACCAAACATCCATAATATCCATCTCTTTTTTAAACTTATTTCCTTTCTCACAATGAGGGCACCTGAACTCTTCAGGTAGTAGTTCTTGTGCTTCCTTTTCAAACCAGATGTTAGATCCATGCTCCGCAAATAATTCCTGGACATGCTTTATTGTTTCATCAGTTATAATTTCCTTACCGCAATCTTCACAATAAAAAATAGGTATAGGTACTCCCCATGTGCGCTGTCGTGATATACACCAGTCACCGCGGTCTGCGACCATGTTATAAATTCTTTCTTCACCCCAGGAAGGAATCCACTGCACTTTTCTTATCTCTTCCAGGGCTTCCTTTCGAAAGCCATCGATGGAAGCAAACCATTGTTCAGTTGCTCTAAATAGAATTGGATGCTTGCAGCGCCAGCAGTGAGGATACTGGTGCTTGATAAATTCAAGCTTTAAGAGATCTCCCTTTTCATCCAATTCTTTTGTAATAGCCTTATTTCCTTCGTCGGTACTTAAACCTGCAAACTGCTGTGCCTCTTCAGTAAATCTTCCTTCATCATCAAGTGGTGAAATAACCGGTAATTTATATTTTCTTCCCACTTCATAGTCTTCGATACCATGACCGGGAGCAGTGTGTACACAACCGGTACCTTGCTCAAGAGTAACATGCTCACCTAAAATTACTAAAGAATTTCTTTCTAAAAGAGGATTTTCACATACTATTCCTTCAAGTTCTTCACCTGCAAACTCCTCTAAAACTTCATATTCCTTCAGCTCAGTTTTTTCTATAAAATCTTCCACTAGCTCTTTGGCAACCACTAGCTTACCTTTTTCAGTTTGCACTAAAACATATTTAAATTCAGAATGCAATGCTATTGCAACATTTGCAGGCAAAGTCCAGGGAGTGGTTGTCCAAACAACAAAGTAAGCATCATCTTCAGAAAACTTACCTTGAGCATCCTTTACTTTAAACCTCACGTATATGGACGGTGATTTTTTTTCCATATACTCTACTTCTGCTTCCGCAAGGGCAGTTGCACAATCTGAACACCAGTAGACAGGCTTTAACCCCTTGTAAATATAACCTTTTTTAGCCATCTCACCAAATACGCCGATTTGAGCAGCTTCATATTCAGGGCTTAAAGTAAGATAAGGATTTTCCCAATCTCCTCTAACTCCAAGTCTTTTAAATTCATCTCTTTGAATGTTTACAAACTTTAATGCATAATTCTTACACTCATTTCTAAATTCTACAGTACTGTTTTTTTTCCTATCCAGACCTAAATTTTTAATCGCTTGTTGCTCAATTGGCAAACCATGAGTGTCCCAGCCAGGAACATAAGGCGCATCATATCCTGACATGGACTTGTATTTTATAATTATATCCTTAAGAATTTTATTAAGTGTTGTTCCCAGGTGAATATGGCCGTTAGCATATGGAGGTCCATCATGCAGGACGAATTTGGGTTTACCTGAGTTTTTTTCTTGTACTTTTTGATAAATGTTTTCCTTTTCCCAGAACTCAAGAATTTCGGGCTCTCTTTGGGCTAGTTTCGCCCGCATGGGAAAGTCAGTTTTAGGTAAATTAAGTGTTTCGTTATACTCCATTTTCAATCACCTCTTATACTAATTAGATATTAGTTGCCAAATAAAAAAACTCGCCCCTTAAAAAAGGGCGAGAGTTCCCGCTGTACCACCTTTATTAGCTTTCAAAAATGGAAAAGTTGAAAGCCACTCGTTAAGATAACGGCCATCTGAGACCGTATCATTCTACTAACTATAAAAGCGTTCGAATGATAGCTCGTGGGTGATTTTCAACAGTTTGCAGGTATCCGGCTTCCACCACTTCCGGATTCGCTGTAACCTTTTACACTGTCTACTCTTCCCACTCATCACTTTTTAAATATTAATTTTTACATTTAAGGGTATTATAGCATAATATCCATAGGTGTCAAAAGCTATGAGGACTTTTTCTAAAAATCATGCAGGCTTACTGGCAGCCTTATTTTCTCCTCCACTCTGGATTTCAATCAATTCCAACTGTGATTGCAGTAGATGTTTAATTTCAGACTTGTATTTTTTAAAATCCTGCTGTAGCTTAATTATCTCCTCTTGTTTTTTTCTAACTTCCTCCTCTGCAGCCTGTAAAATTTCCCTGGCTTTTGTTTCTGCCTCTTTTTTTATTAATTCAGCTTCTTTTTGGGAATTGTGCTTTACTTCTTCAGCAGTTTTTTGAGCTATTATGAGCGTTTCTTTAATATTGTCTTCTAATTTTTTATATGCTTCCAGCTTTTCTTCCAGCATGGATGTCTGGTTCTTTAACTTTTGATTTTCCTGGTAGATTTTTTCATATTCCTGGAGAATTTTTTGCAAATATGAATCCACTTCATCTACATTATATCCTCTAATTGATTTTGTAAACTCTTTATTTTCAATATCAAGCGGTGTTACAGGCATGTCTTAACCCCCTACGTGTATCTCCCTAAGATAAGAGCTATTCTTCCCTTTTTTGTTTCCCCCTCGATATCAAGAACTTCTACCCTACCTTTTCTCATGACTGATATAATATCTCCATTTTTTACTCCACTGGCAGGATTAGTTACAACTTGCCAGTTAAGTTTTACAGCTTCTTTCTTAATTAAACTGCTTGCTTTGCTTCTTGATATGCCATATGCAGAACTTAATATTGCATCCAAGCGCAGAGAAGCTACAGTGGACCTGATTTTTTTGATCTTTTTTTGAGGTACTTTTACCATGCATTTCTCAATATCATGAACATCAACACCGACTTTTTTTACCTGTCTTAAATTAAATTTAATAAACTCTACAATGGACTCATCAACTACACACTGCATTATTTCTTCTTCTTCATTAATAATTATATCTCCCAATAAGTCCCTTTTAATCCCCAAGGACATAAGGGCTCCAAGTATGTCACGATGAGTTATTGTATCAAATTTAAGTTTGCCTTCAAATTGCAAATATTTTATATTAAAATCTTGTTCTGTTATTTCATCGTAATGGGGGCAAATAACAAGCTTTTTTCTTTCAGCTTCGGGATAACCACCTGAAAAGCTAAAATTTATTTCTGGAATACCCCTCAGTATTCCTTCTATTTGCTGTTGTTGGTAAGGATCTAAGAAAAAAACAACGTCTTTTGTATGACTTTTTAAAACCCTGAGAGCTTTATCCACTATCTTATCTAAAACAGCCTTTATTTCCCTATCTGTAATGTGAGATAAAAGTTTTTCTTTAGAGTAGAAGGCCAATCACCAACTTTTCAACCATTTCTAAAATCAAAATGGCGATAAGTGGCGAAAAATCTATCATCATATGACCTGGCATTAACCTGCGGATGGGAGCTAATATTGGTTCTGTGGACTCATAAATAAACCTAATTACAGGGTTATCACCATCAACCCTTACCCAGGATAAAATTACCCTTGCGATTATTAAAAAATCCAAAACTCGAAATGCGACTTGTACAATGGCTATCAAGTTATACATTGTTTTCCCCCTTTAAACTACTTGAATTTTTGTCCCAGATTTTTTCAGGAAATTTTAGTTTATCTTTATGCCCTGGATCCAATACTTGATAATTACTAGGGGTTAATAGAAAAATATTTGAACTTACTTTTTGCATTTTCCCTTTTATGGCATAAATGGTACCACTCAAAAAGTCTAAAATTCTAATGGCTAGATCCTTATCTACTTCATCAAGGTTCACAACAACCGCAGTATTATTTTTCAAGTAATCGGCAATTTCCTGCACCTTATCAAAATTATTAGGTTTTAAAAGAACAAGCTTGCTATTCTTAGCAGTATGCAAACTAACTACATTATTTCTTTTTGATTTTGAGTTCTGGAAAAAAGCATCCTCATTTTCAAGTCTTTGATTTAGTTTGTCATCGGCTACTTCTTCTACCTCATATCCCAAAATTTTAGCAATTCCCTTCCACCATTCCCCCATAATCAACCCCCCAATCATTTACGTGGACCAAATATTGCTGTCCCAATTCTAACAATGTTGGCGCCTTCCTCAATGGCACACATATAATCATTAGTCATTCCCATGGATAAGTATTTCATTTCTACCCTGGGTACTTCCTTTTGTTGCAGTTTTTCTTTTAAATCCCTAAGTTTTGCAAAAACAGGTCGCACCTCTTCAGGATCCTCCACATATGGAGCTATAGTCATTAAACCTTTGATGTTTATATTTGGATAATTTTTAGACACTTCATGTATAAAGGATTCAGTTTCTTCAACTGCTAAACCAAATTTACTTTTTTCTTCCGCCACATTTACTTGTACCAATACATCCATTGTTTTCTTGAATTTTTCTGCCTGCTTATTTATTTCTTTGGCAAGGGAAAACCCATCTAATGAATGAATTAAGGTCACTTTATCAATAATATATTTTACTTTATTACTCTGCAAATGACCAATAAAATGCCAGTTAATGGGACTAGAAATTTGATCATATTTTTCTCTTAAATCCTGAGCTCTATTTTCACCGAAATTGTTTATACCTGCCTCATAAGCAGCCATAATACTAGGGAGACCTACAGTTTTACTCACTGCAACCAGCGTTATTTCCTGCGGATCCCTGCCGTACCTCTGCGCTGCAAGCGCAATATTTTCCCGGACCTTTTGAATGTTATATTCTATTTCTGTCATAGCATGTCTCCTCCTTGTAGCGTAAGACATTTCTAATCAGATACGGATTTTTTTTCTATAATACCTGGATTAATTACCACTAGTGAACCTTCATCTATACCTCCTACGGTTACATTTTCTCCAACTTGGAAAGTAACTTCCACCGGTTTCCAGACATAATCTTCACCGTTATAAATATAGAGGCCTTTTTTCCCGTCCTTTTTCAAAATTGCAGTAGAGGGTACTACAATACCTGAACAAGTATCAAGCACTAAATCAAATTTATACCGTCTTTCATTTAAGAACTGCTTGTCCCATTGCAGGACTTTCAGCATAATGATATTGTTTTCATTATCTATTTCGGTTATTTCTGCCTTAAATACTTCTTTATCAAAAATTTTTATTTGTAGGTTCTCATTTTTATAGTGAATTATTTTCTTAAAAATCTCATTTTGGGGTTGAATAAGTATAAGTAGAGGATGTAAATTATTAGCTATTTTTGCTACAGGACTTCCCCTGTAAACTTCGCTACCATTTTCAATAATGGTTGCATCTCCTGAAAGCTCATTTAGCTTTCTCCTTGGGAGAATTTGAAATTTTTGAGGATTTAATATGTTTTCCAAATTATCCATACTAAAGCTTATTAAACCTGCTTCAGTGGCTTTGACTTGATATGTTTTGCCATTCATTCCTTCTCTGGATTTAACAATGCCAATAACTTGTCCTTCCCGAACACGAGAGCCTGTAGCTACTTTTTGAAAAAATTTTCCCCTTGCAGGCGCTCTAATAATTTTTTCTTCTCTCAAAACCATACCTTCAACAAAAACTGTATTTTCTAAAGTACCCCCATTTACTACTTTTGTTTTCACCAGGTGAAAAATAGCTATATTATAAATTTTTAATGCTGCGAATATTAAAATTGCAGAAATAATTACTAATTTAATAAAGAACGGCTTAAATTTCTTTTTACGTTTTTTTCGCTTGAATTCTTTGATAGGCACTACCTTATCAGCTTTTGTCTCCATCATCTGTCATTTCACCCTTATTCAACGCAATTATTGCAGCCATGCGACCGGTAATGCCATTCTCTGCCCTGTAAGAAAAGAAAATATCATTATTGCAGCTAGTGCAAAGACCGCTAACAAAAACATTATCTTCCGGTACTCCTGATTGAAGAACAACCTCTTTATTGGCTTCCCAGAGATTCAAGAGATAATGCTCAGGGCGATTATTTTTTGCTAGTTTATTTATATTAAAACCCGCATTTTTAAATCTTAATACAAGATTTTCATCCACTTCATAACAGCAAGGGCCAATGGAAGGGCCAATTACAACCAGACATTGAGAAGTTTTCGTTCCATAATGAGACTTCATTTTTTGTAATGTTAACCCTGCTATTTTACCCACAGTACCTTTCCAGCCTGCATGGGCCAGTGCAACTATTTCTTTTTCCGAATCATAAATGTAAATAGGAACACAATCGGCATAAAATGTTATTAAGATGGTATTCTTAGAGTTAGTAATCAAACCATCTGTATCGTCCAGTGCATCTTCCCATTTCCAAGCGCCTTTTCCTCGCAAACTATCATCAACTACTTGTAAATTTGTACTGTGAACCTGTTTAGCTGCCACAGCATTACTTAAATTTAAACCTTGTCTATCTAAAAACAATTTTCTATTTTCAATAACGTTTTGACAATCATCACCTGTATGAAGTCCCATATTAAGAGTATTATAGGGTTCCCGGCTCTTTCCTCCAATGCGGGTTGAAAAAGCATTGATAACTCCCTTTTCGTCTAAAGGTGCAAAGGAAATATATTTAACTCCTTTTTTCTCATGATATATATTTATATTCTTCAATTGTGTGTACTCTCCTTTTTTTAACACTATTCATTTTAAAATTATATTACCACCAATAATTTGCTGTCAAATTTGGTCATTATACTCTTTTTTATCATGCTTCGGGTCGGTAAAGTTCTGCATTTCTACCAGTATAACATCTACTCCTAATTTTACTATATTTTCCCATGGAATAACAATATCTTCTCCTCTTCCTAAAAGCCTAAAAACCTTTCCCCCAGTGCCTGGTAGAATAATTGACCTTACTCTACCCCTTTCAAGGTCTATCTCTATATCTTTTATTTCACCCATCCTTTTGCCATCTATTACATTTATAACTTCCCGCATCTTTAATTCAGAAATTTTAAGCATACTCTTGTCACCCCCAAAAGAGTCTTATAATCATATATATGCTGGAAGTTATTTACATGTGCATAAATGCTAAAATTAAAGGGATAAATTTTTATATAAGCAGAAGCGGAACTGATACCCAAAAGTACCGCCATGTGCTAAGACAAAGAACAAAAAAGCCCCTTTTCTAGGGCTCCTCTGTTGATGCTATGATATTTTTTAATTTTTCCTTTGCTGATTTTAATACTTCTACTAATTTAAATTTAACTTTTATTTCGGGGTTATTTTTAACTCCACCATCTTCCATCTGCGAGATAACCTCTTGTATTTTTTCTTCTCCTATTTTTTGAGGTTCTTCAGCTATACTGTTACTTATATCTACAAAGCATAATGGTGGAAAAAGAACACACCACCAGTTAGCACCTTTCCCTTCTCCTATAACCACTTTAAGCGCTTCATATTTACCGGCTGGTAAAACAAAATTTCCGTACCACTTGGTAGGAAAAGGGTATACTCCCAACTGAGTCTCAACTGCATGGTTTTTTCCTACCAAGTGTATTTCCTCACTTGCAATTTCTTCAATTCTTGTAAGATTACCTGTAATATACTCTCTTGCTTCATCTAAATCATTTACTGAATTAAATTCAGGTCCCAATTCAGCAATTATCCTATCCCTTACTTTTCTCTTTAAATTTTGGTCTTCCATACTGTCACTATTAGCTATGACATGAAGTCTAATTAAATTTACATTACCAAGGGAAGTTTTGTTTTCCATTTTTCCTTGAACTAAAAAAGACACTATCAATATTAAAAGAATAACAAATAATCTTTTTTGCCAAGTGAATTTCATTTTTAATACTCCTCTTTCTTACCTCTACATGTATTTTTTCATATGTTTGAGAGCGGCTTTCTCTAACCTGGAAACCTGTGCCTGGGATATGCCAATTTCATCTGCTACTTCCATCTGTGTTTTACCTTCAAAAAAACGTAAAGCTAAAATAAGCTTTTCTCTTTCATTAAGCTTATTTAAAGCTTCTTTAACAGATATATTTTCAAGCCAATCACTATCCTGGTTTTTTTCATCGCCAATTTGATCCATTACAAATATTGGATCCCCGCCATCGTGATAGATGGGTTCAAAAAGTGAAATAGGTTCCTGAATTGCATCCAGAGCAAAAATTATTTCTTCCCTTGGAACATTTAATTCTTCAGATATCTCAGAAATAGTTGGCTCCTTTGAATTTTTGCTTACCAGATTATCTCGAACCTGCAGTGCTTTGTATGCAATATCCCTCAAGGATCTACTTACCCGAATAGGGTTATTGTCCCGCAAATATCTTCTTATTTCACCTATTATCATGGGTACTGCGTATGTAGAAAACTTAACATTTTGCCCCAGGTCAAAATTATCTATTGCTTTCATTAAACCGATACAACCAACCTGAAATAAATCATCAACGTACTCACCACGATTTGTAAATCTTTGAATCACACTTAGGACCAATCGAAGGTTTCCCTGAATCAATTTTTCTCTAGCTTCTAAATTGCCATTTTGAATATCTTTAAATAACAAGCGCATCTCCTTGTTTTTCAGTACCGGAAGTTTTGATGTGTTTACTCCACAAATTTCAACTTTATTGACCAACAAGAAAACCTCCTCATAACTGTTATGGCACTACGTTAAAATTATTGCCATCGCCAAATGCTTTTATACTGATAAAGCAAATAGTAAAATTTTTACCCCAAAAAAAAGAAGGCTTGACGCCCTCTTAATAAATTAATTTATTACTTTACTCTAACCTGTTTATTTCCTTTTTTAATCTTTTTAGTATTCTTTTTTCCAAGCGTGATATATACGATTGTGAAATTCCCAGTAAGTCAGCCACTTCCTTTTGAGTTTTTTCTACACCATCAACAAGTCCAAACCTGAATTCTACAATCCTTTTTTCACGGTTAGATAGTTTTTTCATTGCTATACGCAATAATTTTTTGTCAACATCCTCTTCTATTGCTTTATATATGATATCATTTTCAGTACCTAATACATCGGATAGCAATAACTCATTTCCATCCCAATCAATATTTAACGGCTCATCTAAAGATACTTCTACTTTAGTTTTATTATTACGCCTCAAATGCATAAGAATTTCATTTTCTATACAACGTGATGCATATGTTGCAAGTTTAATATTTTTTTCAGGGTCAAAGGTATTTACTGCTTTAATTAAACCAATTGTACCTATAGAAACCAAGTCCTCAATTCCAACACCTGTATTCTCAAATTTACGTGCTATATAGACTACTAACCGTAGATTTCTTTCAATCAAAACACTTTTAACAGCCTTATCCCCTTTGCCCAGTTTAGAAATCAGAAATTTTTCTTCATCATTAGTAAGTGGGGGCGGCAAAGCCTCACTACTTCCAATATAATGTATTTCGGGATATTGTTTGAGGTCCACTAGAAGCGTTATTATTTTTAAGTGTAGCCACCAGCGAAAACGCTGTAATTTTTTCATGAAAGCACCCCCCTTTTAATTAAGCAAATAATGCATTTTGAAGTAATTCAGGATGTAATAATGCCTTATATTGTCCCTCCGATGATAAGGTATTGTTGTAAACCCCCACTATTACTTTCGAAATTTTTATGGGAGTTTTGTGATATACAAGAATTATTTCATCCGGCCTTATCCCCATTAGCATACCTTTTTTATTTCCTACAGAGGAAAAAGGTATAACTCTAATTCTATTTGCTAAAGGTGTATCGGCAAGCTTTTCTGTTAAAATATTGATATCAAGCTCAGTATCCTCTTCCCATCTTTGCCTAACATCAGGAGGAAAAACTTCTCCCAGTACATTGAGTTCGGTTACTATAACCGGTGTTCCTGAAATTGGGTCTTTAAGGCTGTTTCCGGTATCAACCAGTGCCTTGACTGTAAACCGCTTGGCGCCAATTCGAATTATAATGGGAATTTGCATAATGCTATTTAAAAAGTTTTTCCGTAAAACTTTGGCTCCAAACAAACCAACCAGCACTGTAGCTCCCATGGCAGCTATTAAGAATGTATATTTAATGTTAATGGTTCCAATAATTACCCCGTTCAAAGCGGTTATTACGCTTTTATTATTATTTATAAAATAGATGGCTCCCAGCATAGCTCCGCCGGCTGTACAAGCAACTAAATAAAAATATCCTAAAATTTGCAGATATTTCTTCCATCTTAACGGATAAAATGCAACATAAACCATAACCATTGAAACTAATAGTTTCATAAGAAAAGTAAATGCATAATGAAGTAGAGGTAAAAATATTGCAAGTGAATATAATGCACCTATTAGTGACGCGAGTAAAAGTTGTTTCATATTACTGGTAAAACCGGTAAATTTAGCTGTTGCCCACAAAATAAGATAGTCCATTACAAAATTAATGATAAATACTACATCCAAATAAATCGTAAATTCACCCACACAAATTTAAACCCCACTATCTAATTTCATCTGCTATTTATTATACAACTTGTATTAACAAAAGTTTGTCAAGAAATGGGGAAAAAATATAATTTGGCTTGTACAATTTTTTATTTAAATTTCCAAAATAAATATGCCACAGTAGAATTACTACCGTGGCATAAATAATTATAACTATATTTTCCTTTTTACTTTCTCCTTAAAAATGCGGGGATGTCCAAATCATCGTTATTTAAAGGCTTAATATCAAAGTCTTTGCTTTCAGGTTCCTTTTTTATATTCCGCTTTTCGTCAAATCCTGTTGCAATAACTGTCACTCGCAGTTCTTCTTCTAATTTTTCATCAATAACAGCACCAAATATAATATTAGCATCCGGATCAGCTGCGGCCGAAATAATTTCTGCTGCCTCATTCACTTCAAAGAGACCAAGATTTGATCCGCCTGTAATATTTAACAATACACCTTTAGCACCATCAATTGAAGTTTCTAAGAGAGGACTGGATATTGCCATTTTAGCCGCTTCAGCAGCCCTCTTTTCCCCAGTTGCACTTCCTATACCCATCAAAGCCGATCCAGCATCTACCATTATTGTTTTAACATCAGCAAAATCTAGGTTTATTAGTCCAGGCACAGCAATTAGGTCGGATATACCCTGCACACCTTGTCTCAATACATCATCTGCAATTTTAAAAGCATCTGTAATAGATGTTTGCTTATCGGCAACCTGTAAAAGTCTGTCATTGGGGATAACTATTAAAGTATCCACCTTATTTTTTAATTCTGTAATACCACTTTCAGCTTGATTTGCCCGCTTCTTACCTTCAAATGTAAAGGGCCTTGTGACTACACCAACGGTAAGGGCTCCCAATTCTTTGGCAACTTCGGCCACCACTGGCGCCGCACCTGTGCCGGTGCCACCCCCCATTCCCGCAGTGACAAATACCATATCTGCACCATTTAAGCTTTGCTCCAGCATTTCCCTGCTTTCTTCAGCAGCCTTTTTCCCAATTTCCGGGTTAGCACCTGCCCCTAAGCCCCTTGTCAATTTTTCTCCTATTTGTATCTTTATCTCTGCTTGAGACAAGTTTAATGCTTGAGCATCGGTATTTAAACTAATAAACTCCACTCCCTGGAGATTAGCTGCTATCATACGATTAACGGCATTATTTCCACCACCGCCAACTCCAACTACTTTAATAGCTGCAAAATTGTTTAAACTTGTTTCTTCTAATTCCAGCATAATTAACCCTCCTCAATATGACCTTTTAAAAAGGATGTTCGAACACTCACTTTAAAACAGGTCTTTAAACCAAATTTTTATTTTTTCCAACCACTCTTTAACTGAAATATTACTGGTCGCGACGGCTTCTTTCGCTACTGCATGTTTTTTACCATACTTGATGAGTCCAATACATGTTGCATAAGCAGTTGAGTTTACAATATCACTTAATCCCCCTACATCATGGGGGTAACCTATCCTAACAGGCATACCCAGCTCTTCTGCGGCAAGCTGTTCAAGTCCTTGAAACAATGAACAGCCCCCTGTTAATATTACTCCGCCCGGAATTAGTCCTTTAAAACTAGATTTTTTAATTTCTTCCTTGACCAGTGACAATATTTCTTCCATTCTGGGCTGAATAATACTGGCAATTGTTTTTTGAGAAACACACCTAGAATTTTGCCCGCCAACACTTGTTATATTTATGTAATCATCATCCGGCATTAAATCAGCCAGAACACATCCGTACTCTTTTTTTATTTTTTCAGCCTGACTTAAAGGTGTTCTTAAGCCTACTGCCAGATCGCTTGTGACATGATCTCCACCTATCGGTATCACAGAAGTATAAAATAAGCCATTGCTATCAAATAAAGCTATTCCAGTAGTCCCTCCTCCAATATCAACAACAATTGATGCTAGTTCTCTTTCAGCCGGAAACAGTACTGCCTCTGCAGAAGCCAAGGGATTTAAAACAAGTTCCTGAACATGCAGATTGGCTCTCTCAAGCGCCTTTAAAGTATTTTGTATTGCTGCAGCCGCTCCGGTGACAATATTAGTTTCAACTTCAAGTCTGGAACCTGTCATGCCTACAGGGTCAACTATCCCATCATAACCATCCACAATATATTCTCGAGGTAAAACATGAATTATCCTGCGATCTGGAGGAAGCGCTATTACCTTGGCAGCTCCCAAAACCCTTTTGGCATCTTCAACAGTTATTTCTCCGTCCTGATCAGCTACCGCCACAACCCCCCTATTAATTATAGAAGAAATATGAGTACCGGTAATACCAACCAGACATGATTCTATTTTAACTCCACTCATTTGCTCTGCAGTAGCTACAGCTTCAGAGATTGCCTTTGCAGTCCCATCCATATCCACTACTACACCTTTTCGTAGTCCGGAAGAAGGAGCTTCTCCAACACCTATAATCCTTATTCCATCTCCTTCATTATGAATTTCACCTACAATAGCTGCAACTTTACTGGTACCTATATCTAAACCAACTATTACATCGGATTTTGGCAATGTCAAGCACCCCCGGCCGACTTAAATACGCTTTGCTATTAAATAGCCCCGCTATTTGAAAATTCAACAACAACTAGAAAAAACCTCCTTTTAAGAAATAGTTTTTTCTATATTTTTCAAAAAATGCTAATTTCCATTTTTGTATTTTATTACCGGTAATCCTTCAAAACTTACGTCTATGTAGTCTATATCAGCTAATTTTTGTTCAACGGATTTACCGTTATACAAACTTTTAAAAAGCTGATATTTATGTTCAAAGTTAGATAAATCCCCAAAATGAACTTCAATTCCTTCATATGTATACATTTTAATATTATCTTCCTGCGCTAAATTAATTTCACAAAAATAATTTTGTGCCTTATCCCAGGTAGCTTCAATAACCTGCTTAGCAAGCAGGAGCTTTTCATTATCTACACTTTGACCATTAGTAATTCCATTAGGCACAATAACTCCAGTAATTAAAGGTAAGTTAAATTTGGATATTTCTTTAACTTTTTTTAAAACTATAAATTCCTCATCAATTAATACGAAACCTTCCGTGTCAGGTATAAGAGCCAGGGGGGTTCTTTCCATAATTTTTATAACAACAGAGTCAGGTAATTTGCGATAAATTTGTACATCTTTAATCATGGGATGAATTTTAAGGTTTCTGGCTGCTCTTTGTAAATCCAGATAAAACATATCACTTTTCAGGGGCAGATCTGCCAGCTCAACTATTTTTTCTTTACTCAAATTTTGATTTCCAATAACTTCAACCTTTTGTAGCAGAAAAAAATCAGATTGTAGAAAAAGATAAATTGCTAAAATAACTACAAAAATAAAAATAGTAGTTTGTATTGTAAGGGATTTTCGTGTTTGTTTCAGTTTATATGCCACCTTAAGACCTCTCCCAAACATGTGAATATGTGTATATTATAACACTTAGAAAAAGCCCGTCCAATATAATACTAAAAAAAGCAGCCTCTAATTGCTGCCATTTGAATTACTCACACGTATAATTTTCGCACCTAACTGACTATATTTTTTCTCCAAATTATCATAACCACGGTCTATATGGTAGATATTTTCTATTACGGTGGCATCTTCCGCAGCTAAACCGGCTAATACAAGTGCTGCACCGGCTCGTAAATCTGTAGCCTCCACAAATGCTCCTGTAAGTCTCTCAGTACCCGTTACTATGGCTACCCTTCCTTCAACTTTTATATCGGCTCCCATCCTCCGAAGTTCATCTACATGCTTAAAGCGATTATCAAATATGCTTTCAGATATGACACTAGTTCCCTGTGCCAGTGACATCAAAGCCATGATTTGAGGTTGCATATCAGTGGGAAAACCGGGATAAGGCAAGGTTCTAAAATCATTTGCACGTATTCTCCCTGGAACAGTTACCCGTACACAGTTATTATAATTCGAGATACTGGCTCCGCACTCACGAAGCTTAGATATGACCGGTTCTACATGCTCTACAATGATATTTTTAATTTCAACATCTCCACCTGTGATTGCGGCAGCTACCATATGGGTTCCCGCTTCAATCCTATCAGGTATTACGGTATGTTCAACAGGTGAAGATTTCAATTTTTTTACACCCTCAATTTTTATAACATCGAGACCGGCTCCTTTAACATTTGCGCCCATGGAGTTCAAAAAGTTTTGTAAATCTACAATTTCCGGTTCTCTAGCAGCATTTCGTATTATGGTTTTACCCTTTGCCATACAGGCTGCCATCATAATATTTTCAGTTGCTCCAACACTTGGAAAATCCAAGTGAATAGAATTTCCCACAAGTCCTGAACTTTTGCCTTCTATATAGCCATGGCCTTCACTGGTTTTTAATCCTAGCCTTTCCAAACCTTTAAGATGCAAATCAATTGGCCTTGAACCTATATTGCAACCACCGGGATACAATGTTTTAAAGGTACCAAATTTCGCAGCAAGCGCTCCCATAACTAGGTTTGAAGCTCTCATTTTCCTAACCAGAGAATCCGACAGTTCATAAGAGTTAACAGTAGAAGAGTCAATAATTAATGTAGTACCTTCCTTTTTAACCTTAGCCCCAACTGCTTCCAGTACTTTAATCATCACTTTGACATCCTCTAAATTGGGTACGTTATGAATAATACTTTCACCATCATTTAGTATACCGGCTGCCATAATGGGAAGGACCGCGTTTTTTGCACCGCTAACAGAAATAGAACCTTTTAATCTAGTTCCCCCCATTACAATCAATTTATCCAAAGGCATTCACCTCTTTTTAACTGAGTGTTCGAAAAGGAGCACGAGAGACACGAGAAGTTCAAGGCGGTGAAGGCTTCGAGCAGCGGAGCGTAGCAAAAAACTACGTGAGCAGCACAGAAGCCAAGCCAACGCAGAAATTCGAAGTGGATTTCGCGCGGACTTTTCGAACATCCTCTTTGAGTCAGTCTTCCCCCAGTATCTCTACTTCCAGCTCTAAAGTGATGCCAAATTTTTTATAAACCCTATTTCTCACCTCCTCGATAAGTTCTAAAACTTCCCTTGCTTTTGCTCCTCCCAGGTTGACTATGAAATTTGCATGTTTGGAAGAAACCCGGGCTGCTCCGCACCTCATTTCCTTTCCACCTGATTTTTCTATCAAATAGCCTGCAGCAAATTCAGAAGGATTTTTAAATACACTGCCTGCATTAGGATATTCCAATGGTTGCTTACCTTTTCTGGCTCTAAGATGCTCTTTCATAATATTAAGAAGTTCATCCTTATTTCCGGGCCGGAGCTGTAGTTCTACCTCTGCAACAACTTTCGAACTCTTTTTTAAAATGCTGGATCTGTAGCCAAACATCATTTCCTGATTATGATATGTCTTTTTATTGCAATCGGTGTCAATGGCAACTACTTTCGTTACCAAATTTCCGATACTGCCGCCGTGAGCTCCGGCATTCATTACTACTGCTCCCCCAAGGGTACCGGGTATACCGGCGGTAAATTCCAATCCTGCCAATGAATTATTGGCTGCAACCCGAGCCAATTTAGGCAATTTAACACCGCTTCCGGCAATTAAAGTAGTGGAATTAATAGTGACTTCCTGCAATCTTGTTGTTATTATGATAATGCCTCTAATACCGCCATCTTTAATTAAAACATTTGAACCGTTTCCCAGAACAGTTACAGGAAGTTTTTTATCCTTGGCAAAACATATGGCAGCAGTCAAATCTTCCACTTTTTCAGGAAATACTACAATATCACCCGGACCACCAATTTTCCAGGTTGTATAGGATTTAAGAGGTTCTTTAATCTTTATTTGACCCTGAAAACCTCTTTTTTCAAGTTGTAACGCTAAATTACTTAATAGATTTTCATTTAATTTTAAGCTCCCAGTTTCTGTGCAAATAGAACTCCTACTTTCCATATGTCTCCTGCCCCCAAAGTTATAATCATATCTTGACTTTGAACATTTTCGTGTAAATAATTCAGTATTGAGTTAGTGTCAGGCAGATATAATACCTTTTTGCCGGGTTTTTTTTCACGGGCTATTTGGGCAATTTTCTCTGCAGAAACCCCTGGTATTTCTTTTTCACCTGCAGAGTAGATAGATGTTATAATAACCTGATCGGCATCCTCAAATGCTTCTCCAAATTCTCTGTAAAGCTGCTTGGTTCTGCTGTAACGATGGGGCTGAAAGACCGCTATAATCCTTCCGTTATGAGTTTCGCTGGCAGCTTTTAATGTTGCCTTTATTTCCGTAGGATGATGAGCATAATCATCTATTATTTTGATACCTGATTTTTCACCTATTAATTGAAATCTTCTCTTTACACCACGGAAAGATTTCAGTATTTCAGCCATTTCTTGAAAGCTTAATCCCAGACCGTGCCCAACAGCAATTGCTGCCAAAGCATTGGATATATTATGCTTTCCAGGCACAGAAAGCTTTAACTCACCAAGATATTGCTCTTTATAAAAAACCTTTGCAGATGTCCCCCCATTATTGACAGTAACGTCTTTTGCCATGAAATCTGCCGGGTGCTCCAGCCCGTAAGTCACTACATTATTTTTAAAATCATTAACTAAAGTCTTTAGGAAAGAATCATCATTACAGAGTACAATTTTACCCTCTTGTGGAACTTTCCTGATGAATTTTTTAAAGGCATTTTGAATTTCCCGTATTGTTCCATAATTTTCCAAATGATCGTCTTCTACATTAGTTACAACAACAATAAAAGGTTCGAGGAGTAAAAAGGAGCCATCGCTTTCATCAGCTTCTGCAACCAAGTATTCGCCTTCTCCCTTTTTTGCGTTACTACCTATATCGTTAACCTCTCCACCTACAACAACTGTAGGGTCAAAGCCACCTTTTTCCAGTAGTAAAGAAATCATTGAAGTTGTAGTCGTTTTACCATGGGCACCTGCTACTGCTATTCCCTTTTGAAGTTTCATCAACCGTCCCAGCATTTCTGCTCTTTTGATGACAGGAATTCCCCTTTGGTAAGCTTCTTTCACCTCCACGTTATCCAGGGGAATAGCGGTAGAAATTACTACCCCTTCTACTCCTTCTCTAACATTATCTTTGCTATGGCCTTTATAAATTGTAGCTCCATACCTTTGAAGTCTCTTAGTAACATCCGAAGTTTTTAAATCTGATCCTGATACTTTATATCCTGATTCCAGTAAAATTTGGGCTATGGCGCTCATTCCTGCACCACCTATTCCAACAAAATGAGCCCAATTTGGTATTCCCAACTGTTACACTCCTCTCTGGTTATACTTCATCCACTATTAGTTTTCACTCAATTACAATCCCATAGTATGCTCATAGTAGTCTTGTTGTTACAAAGCTTGTCCTTAATAAGCAGAAAAGAAATTCATCATTTCTGATTTTTTCTTAAAGAGGATGTTCGAACATCCTCTTAAAGTAAGCTTTCTATTAAATTTACTATCTTCTCCCCTGCATCAGGCTTACCTAGCATTTTTGACTTAGTTTTCATTTCCTGTAGTTTATCATTATTTTTTAAAAGTTCCTTTAAAGTGCTGAGCAATTTTTGTCCGGTAAGTTGGTCATCCTTAATAATAAGTGCCGCACCGTTCCTAACAAGTGACATTGCATTTGCATGCTGGTGATTTTCTGCAGCATAAGGATATGGGATTAAAATAGCAGGTATCCCCTTTGCAGTAATTTCAGAAATAAATGTAGCCCCTGCCCTTCCAACAACAACGTTGGCACACGCCAGTGCATAATGCATTCCATGCAAATAGGGTTTTATGGTAATATTTCCTATAGCTTCATGATCTATCCCGTGATTTTTCAGTTCCCGGATAAAATCCTCATAACCTGCATTACCGGTTATATGTATAATGTGGAAATGTGTTTTGTTTGTAAAATATTTTATTACTTCCAACATTGCATCATTTAATCTTTTTGCTCCCCTGCTACCCCCGGTAACCAGGATAATAAATTTTTCTGGATCTATACCCAGTGCTCTTGCCCCTGCATCCCTTGAGGTTTCAATTATCTGCTGACGGATGGGAAGACCCGTCAGAACTACATTTTTTGCCTGCGGAAAATATTGTATTGACTCCTTAAATGTCGTACAGATAAGATCAGCTTTTTTAGAAAGCAAGCGATTTGTAAGGCCCGGCAGGGCATTTTGTTCATGCAAGACCAGTTTGACACCCTGTCTTGCTGCCAAATAGGAAATCGGCCCACAGACATAGCCGCCTGTAGCCACTATAATATCCGGACAAAATTTCCTTAAGATTTGTCTTGACTGCCAGGATCCCTTGAGGAGCTTTAACAAAACTTTTACTCCCTTAGGTGATAGTCTTCTTGGCAACCCCTCAACAGTCACCGTTGCAAAATCTATACCTTCTTTCGGTACTATACTTGCTTCAAGACCATTTGCAGTGCCAACATATAAAATTTTCGTTTCCGGATATCTCTCTTTAAGTAAAGTACCGATGGCTAAAGCTGGATAAATATGGCCACCGGTACCTCCACCACTTAAAATAACTTTCATAACTAACACCTACTTCCGGTTTAGGAACTATAGCGTGAAACATTAAGAACTAGCCCCACTCCAACCAATGTAAATACAAGGGAAGAACCACCATAGCTTATAAATGGCAGCGTAATCCCGGTAACGGGCATTGAACCTGTTACAACTCCTATATTAATTACAGCCTGTAAAGTTATCATTATGGTAATTCCGGCTGCCAGTAGGGACATAAAAGAATCGTGGGTTGAAACAGCTATTTTAAAGCCTCTCCACACAAAAAACAAAAATACCAGTAATACAAATGCTGCACCTATAAACCCCAATTCTTCACCTAACACAGCGTAGATAAAATCAGTATGTCTTTCGGGGATATAATAACATTTTTGCACTCCCCTTGCTAAACCAACCCCGAAAAGTCCTCCCGAGCCCAATGCCAACAGCGATTGGATAGTTTGAAAGCCTGCTCCGATTGGGTCTGCATAGGGATCTAAAAAGGCTGTAAATCTTCTTAACCGATAAGGTTCCAAAAGAATTGCAGCAATCACTGCACCCACACCGCTTAAAGCCAATACAAAAAGGTGGCTTCCCCTGGCACCTGCAACTGCCAATAAGAGATATGATGTGCCGGCTACAGCAACAGCCGTTCCCAGATCAGGTTGAGCTAAAATGAGTAAACATACCAAACCAATTAAAGCTAAATACGGAAACAATCCCTTTGTAAAACTTTTTAACTTATAACTGTTTACACTCAAACTTTTTGCCATATATATTACCATTGCTAATTTAATAACTTCAGAAGGCTGGAAAGAAAGGGAGCCTATTCCGATCCAGCGACTGGCACCTCCTCTGGTAGAACCAATTATTAAAACAAGTACCAGTAAAATTAACGAACCTAGCAGTATGATATTTGACATGCTTTTCAGCCATTGTAAGTCAACCTTTGAAGCTATAAACATTCCAATTAGCCCCAGTGTAGCCCAAATAAGCTGCCTTCTGACGTAATAGTAGGGATCTCCCAAATCCCTGGCAGCAGTATAGGCGCTGGAACTAAAAACCATAATAACTCCTATACTTAAAAGTACAATAACTAAAAAAAAGAAAATAAAATCAGTAGAAGATTTCTTGCTTGCCATGAACTACCCCCCTAAAGAGTTCACAACTGCTTTAAACAACTCGCCCCTTTCCTCATAGCTTTTAAACATATCCCAGCTGGCGCAAGCCGGTGAAAGCAATATAACATCTCCTGGGCAAGCCAACTCCCATGCTTTATGTACTGCTTCTTTTAAAGTTTTTACATAATAATAGTCTTTAAAACCTATCTTCTCTACAGCAACAGCTATTTTAGGAGCAGTCTCACCCAACAAAATCAGATTTTTAACACCTTTTTGTATTGCCTCTGCAAAAAGTGAAAAGTCACTCCCTTTATCCATTCCGCCTGCCAAAAGTATTATGGGTTTATCACTATAAGCTTCTAGCGCTTTTAAGGACGCTTCCGGATTTGTACCTTTAGAATCATTTACAAAGGTTACACCATTGATTTCTCTTACATACTCTAAACGATGCTCAACACCTGCAAAGGTATGCAATGTATGGGCTACTGACTCTTTGGGAAGATTTAAGACTACCCCGGCAGCTATGGCAGCCAAACAATTTTCCAGGTTATGGCTTCCCCTTAATTTAATATGTTCAACAGGGCAAATTATGTCTTTTTTAGTTCCCCAGTCCACAATAACTTGATCATCTTTAATGTAAACACCTGGAGAAGGTTCTTCCTTCTGACTAAAATACATTGCTTTGGAATTAATCTCTTTTTTCATTTCCCTTACTTGTAGGTCATCATAGTTAAGGACGGCCCAATCATCTTTCTCTTGGTTTTTAAAAATATTCATTTTACACCTTTTGTACTTGTTAAAGGTCTTATGCCGGTCAAGATGATCGGGTGTTAAGTTTAAGAACACAGCAACCTTGGGCCTGAAATTATGTATTGTTTCCAGTTGAAAGCTACTGACTTCAACAATTATTCGATGTTCGGGGGTAGAATTTTGAATTTCCCGCACCAAAGGTTTACCTATGTTACCGGCAACTATTGTAGGCATTCCGGCATCAGAAAACATTTGACCTATTAGCGAGGTAGTGGTAGTTTTGCCGTTTGTTCCTGTAACTGCCACTATTTCGCCTTGTGACATCCGATAAGCTAGTTCGATTTCACTCCAAACGTAAATACTTTTATCCCCATAGGCTTGTTGAATGGGAGGAATATCCAGTGGTACTCCGGGACTTGGAATAACAAGATTAAATTTTTCGCCTGTTACTTCAGGATATTTTCCTGCAATTACATTTATACCTTTTCCTGACATTTTTGTAATTGAGTCCTTCAGTTCTCTTTCATCTTTTTTATCGCAGATAGTAACTTGACTCCCTTTAGCTGCAAGTACTTCAGCTACTGCGACACCACTGCGCGCCATTCCTATTACTAAAACCTTTTTATCTCTCCAGTTCATAAGTCGAACCACCTTTATAATATTAATAAGACCTGAAGAATATTAATAAAATAAAAAGAAGCTTAAGAAATCAGAAAGATCCCAAGTCCGGAGATAGCAAAAATAAAAGCAATTATCCAGAAGACCAGTACAACCTCTTTTTCCTTCCAACCTTTTAATTCAAAATGATGGTGAATAGGACTCATTCGAAATATTCTCTTACCCGTTAATTTAAAGGAAATTACCTGCATAATTACTGAGAGAGTTTCAATTACATATACTCCTCCAATTATTACTAACAGCAGCTCTGTTCGGGTAAGTATTGCAAGTGTAGCCAGAGCAGCTCCCAATGCAAGTGAGCCGGTATCTCCCATAAAAATACTTGCAGGGTGGTAATTATAAAAAAGAAATCCTGCCAATCCGCCTGCTAACGCACATGAGAAAATCCCCAGGGCGGGCATATTGCTTAAATTTGTAATAAAGATATATACTAAAGCAAGAAAGAAGGTTATTCCTGCAGCAAGTCCATCTAACCCATCTGTTAAATTTACGGCATTTGTAGTCCCTACAACTACCACTATACTAAAGGGAATATAAAGCCAGTGCAAATATACTTTAGTTCCCAATAAAGGAATTATTATTGCAGTACCCCGGTCCAAAAATACTACCGCAACTACAGCTAGTATAACGCTCATTAGAATCTGCAGGCTCAATTTAGAGCGCGCCCTCAATCCCAAGGAACGTTTGAGAACTATCTTGATGTAATCATCTGCAAAACCTATTGCTCCAAAGGATATCATCATAGCAAGTACAGTAAGTATATTAAGAGAATGCGGGGCGAAAAACAAAGTAGTTAAAACTGTAGAAAATATAAACATCAGCCCACCCATGGTAGGCGTACCGGTTTTCGAAAAATGTGTTCTAGGCCCATCATTTCTGACGGTTTGCCCAAATTTCAGCCGCCGCAAAAAAGGAATTAAAATTGGCCCTAATAGCAATGTTACTACACAGGAAACAATAAAAGAAAAAAATAAGTTCACAGTTTCCTCACCCTTTTCTTAGCTCAATCTCAGGAGTATTTCTTCCATTTTCATGGAGCGCGATCCCTTGATCAAAACTATATCATCTTTTATTAGTATTTTTGATAGTATTTTTGCAGCAGCCTCTGTTTCGTCAAATTGATATACCCTTTCCTGCGGCATGCCGGTACGAATAGCTTCCCTGGCAATTTCTTGAGCCAAATTACCTACAGTTATCAGATAATCAAGTTTGTATTGTGATACTGTCTTTCCTACTTCTCGATGTCCCTCTACAGCTAGTTGACCTAGTTCCAACATATCTCCAAAAACAGCAATTTTTCGACCGTTACTCATATTACTTAAGACATTAAGAGATGCTTTTACAGAAACAGGATTGGCATTATATGAATCGTTAATGATAATACTCTTTCTAGGCCCTTCAGTAACTTCCAATCTCATGGAAGAAATTTTTACTGAATTTAACCCTTGAGCTATCTCCTGTAAGCTGAGCCCAAAATAAATACCTACTGCTGCAGCTGCCAATGAATTTAAAACATTATGCTCTCCAGGCAGAGGTAGGTGTATGTTTACTTTTTCTTCTTTAAAATGTAACTCAAAGCTTGTACTGAAATTTTCTAGTTTAATTTTTTCTGCCCGGATGGCGCTTTCCTTGCTAAAGCCATAAGTAATTATTCTTCCTGAAAAACTAGAAGCTATCCGCCTGCACCAGGTATCCTCTCCATTAACTATGGCCAGACCATTATCTGGTAAACCCTCAATTAGCTCTCCTTTTGCTTTAGCTATGTTTTCCATTGAACCCAGTAATTCATAGTGAACAGGCCCTATGTTTGTAATAATACCTACATCAGGAGAAGCTATTTCGCAGAGATATTTTATTTGCCCCAATCCCCTCATGGCCATTTCTACAACGGCAGCTTGAGTATCTTCAGCTATTTTTAATAGAGTTAGAGGTAAGCCAATCTCATTATTGTAATTACCTTCAGTCTTTATAATATTAAACTTTTGCTGAAGTACAGAGGATACCATGTCTTTAGTGGTTGTCTTACCGTTACTTCCGGTTATAGCAACCACAGGTATGCGGAACTGTTTTCTGTGACTATGAGCAATGGCGCCTAAAGCTTGTAATGTGTTTTCTACTGCAATGACAGGGTAATTTAACATTTTAAATTTTTCCTTGTGTTCTTTCTCAATTACTGCTGCACCGGCGCCTTTTTCTAAAGCAGTGTTTACAAAATTATGCCCGTCAAATTTTTCTCCTGTAAGCGCCACAAAGAGGTCTCCACTTTCAACCTTTCTACTATCTGTAGTAATACCTGTAACAAGTTTATCCTTATTACCTGAAACCAGTTCTCCATTTGTGATTTTTACAATATCAGAAATCTTTTTTTTCATAATCTCACCGCTCGGAAAGAATACTTTTCACAACTTCCTTATCATCAAAAGGCAATTTTTTTCCATTAATTTCTTGATAAGTTTCATGTCCTTTACCAGCAATAATTACTATATCATTTTTTTGTGCCATCTCTAAAGCTAATTTTATTGCTTTTTTTCTATCCACTTCAATTTTAAAGCTGTTAGTGTGTTTTTTAACACCTGGAATAATGTCTTCTATAATTGCCTCAGGATCTTCACTCCGAGGATTATCAGATGTAACGACACAAATATCGCTATTTAGAGCAGCTGCCTCACCCATTAGGGGGCGTTTTGTCCTGTCCCTATCGCCACCGCAACCAAATACTGTAATGATTCTCCTTTTAGCAAAATCTTTAGCTGTTTCTAATACATTCTTCAAGCTATCAGGTGTATGTGCATAATCTACAATTACAGTAAAATCTTGATTGCATTCTACCTTTTCAAAACGCCCGGGAACCCCTGTAATATTCTCCAGTGCTTTTTTAATAATTTCCGGTGCAATTCCTTCCTTGAAACCAACGGCAAAAGCAGCTAGAGAATTATAAACACTGAAAAGCCCGGTTAATTTAAGATTTAGAGAAATTTTTCCTCCCGGGTAAAAAGCTGTATATGATACACCTTGTGGTTTAACATCCACTTCTTGTGCTTTAAAATCGCCGCTACCATCCACTGCATATTTAAAAACCGGCACCTTGCTTGCCTCCTCAAAATGCTGGTGGTACAAATCATCGTTATTTACTAACCCATAGTTTTCTGAAGAAGAGGAAAGCATTGCAAATAATTTCTTTTTTTCATCGACGTATTCTTCCATACTTTCATGGAAGTCTAAATGATCCTGCGAAATATTTGTAAATACTGCAGACCTGAATTTACATCCCCTAACCCTGTAAAGTTGTAAGGCATGGGAGCTAACCTCCATTACAGCATAGTGGGCGCCTTTATTTACCATCTTGTGCAACAAAAACTGTAAATCAGGTGCTTCAGGAGTAGTTCTTTCTGCAGGTAGCACCTCGTTTCCTATCATATTAGAAATAGTTCCTAAAAGGCCAACAGTATAACCGGCTTCCTCCAGTATTTTTTTTATTAAATGGGTAGTAGTGGTTTTACCATTCGTGCCTGTTACACCGATAAGCTTAAGTTTACTCGATGGATTACCATAAAAACGGGCAGCCAAATCGGCCATGGCCACCCGTGTATCTGCCACTTTTATTAATGTCACATTTTGGGGCACCTCAAGGTCTTTTTCCGCTAAAATAGCTATAGCCCCATTTTTTACAGCAGAATGAACATAGAGATGCCCGTCGGTTTTAAAACCGGTAACACATACAAAGAGATCTCCTGCTGTAACATTTCTACTGTCATATTTTATTCCCTTTATATCCTTTTTCGTATCACCACAAATCTCTATAGGGTTTGCATCCTTTATTAATTCTTCCAAAAACATCTAATCTCCTCTTTCCCGGTAATGTTAAATTATTCCTTTCTGATATTATTGACCCTATTTTAATATATTATCCATTTACGGACCCAGTGTCTCGATAATTTCTTCTTCAGTAAATATTACCTTAACCTCTGAGCCAACAGGAACTTTTTCATAAGGAATAGGGCTTTGTCTAACGGCGCGACCGCTGCCCTGGGGAACCAGTTTAAGCCCCATAGCTTCTAATAGTTTTGCTGCAGCTGTAATTCTTTTTCCAGTGACATCGGGGACCTTCACTGTTTCATTTTTGTTATTACCGCTACCTAAATAGAGGATAACTCCTGATCCTTTTTTGACGTCTGCTGAAGCTTTCGGAGTCTGTTCAATAACATAATCGCCATTACCCATTAGTTGAGCTTTTAAACTGAGACTTCTAAGAGCATTTTCCGCTTTTTCCCTTGTAAGGCCGCGCAAATCAGGAACCTCCACTCTTTCAGCATCTCTTTCCTTCTTCTCTTCTTCATTATATTGAGGTGGTACACCAAGGTATTGTAACGCATCCTCCATAACCTTTTTAAAAACAGGTGCAGCTACTGTACCACCATAGTACGGATATCCTTTAGGTTCATCCACAATTACTAGTCCCACAAGCCTGGGATTATCCACCGGTGCAAGCCCAAGAAAGGAGGCTACATATTTTCCCTTTTGATAGCCACCTTTTCCGGGCTTTTGAGCAGTTCCTGTTTTTCCTCCTACCCTGTAGCCCTCAATATATGCATTTCTTCCCGTACCTTTACTTACAACCCTTTCTAAAATTGCCCTTAATTCTTTAGAAGTTTCTTCCGATATAACCTGTTTGATAGGTTCGGGTTTTATTTCTTTTACCAAATTACCTTCTTTATCTATTATTTTTTCAACAAGCTGGGGTTTCATTAAGGTACCTCCATTAGCCACCGCGGCCATGGCAGTGATAAGCTGGATAGGAGTAACTGCAATCCCCTGGCCTATTGAAATAGTTGCTACGTTTATATCCTTTAATTGCTCTCGAGGTATCAGAATTCCTTTAGCTTCCCCCGGAAGGTCTATCCCTGTCTTTTTCCCAAATCCAAAACTTTTAATATAATCATAGAAAAGTCCCTTTTTTTTCTCCTCAATTCTAAGCCCAAGTGTAACAAATACAGGGTTACACGAATTTTGAACTGCTTCAGCAAAAGTCTGACTTCCGTGAGGTCGGTAAGAACGCCAGCATTTAATCCTCTCAGGACCTACTTTTATATAGCCAGGATCATAAAACTTTTCATTTTCACCAATAACATTTTCTTCAAGTGCAGAAGAAGCAGTTACTACTTTAAAGGTTGAGCCCGGTTCATAAACATTGGATACGGCTATATTCCGCCACACCTTTGGAGAGTAATCTGCAAAATGATTGGGATTGTAAGTTGGGCGACTGGCAAGCGCTCTAATTCTTCCGGTTTGGGGCTCCATGATAATAATTGTAGCACTTTCCGGATTGGTAGGACTGTTCATCAAAGCATCAAGTTCTCTTTCGGCAATGTATTGAATAGTTTCATCTATTGTCAGTACAATACTCTTACCATCCTCCGGCGGCACATACTCATGTACTGCATTTGGAAGGGGCTTACCCTGTCCGTCAAATTCCAACATGATAGCGCCGTCTCGACCTTTCAGGGTTTCATCATACATCACTTCCAGCCCTTCAAGTCCCTGATTATCTATACCTGCGAATCCCAAGACATGGGCAGCAAGCGTATCATGAGGGTAAAACCTCTGGCTTTCTTCTGCCACAGAAATCCCCGGTAAATCCAATTCTTTAATTTTTGCCGATTTTTCAAAATCAACCTTTCTTTTTATGTATTCAAACCAGCTGCCTTTTTTTGTTATTTTAGAATAAACCTTATCAACAGGTAATTCTAAAACATCTGCCACTTTCTCTGCTATTTCCCTGGCTTTACCCGATCTTCTTATTTCAGGCGGAATAGCATATACATAATCAGCGCTAATGCTGATTGCCAATTCCGTCATATTTCTATCATAAATTGTACCTCTTTTTGCTTCTACTTTCACCCTCCTGTGCCTGTTTTCATAAGCTTTTTCTTGTAGTTCATCGCCCTTTACAAGTTGGATCCAGCCAATCCGCATTATAAAAAAGAAAAAAATTGCAGCAAACAGCAAGAAAACCTTAGTAATGCGTTTCCTCAAAAAAACATTGGAATTTACCACTATTTTTCACCCCGTTCAAAAAAAGAACATACAACTTACTCTGTAATCAACCAGCTGGATATCAGGCTTGAAATAGCGGCTACATAAGGTTGTAATTCGGAGAACTTATCTTTTTGAGACTCATTTTTCTTAACTTCTTTTTCATTTACCATCTCTTTATCTGTAAAAAGTATTTCTTGTATTTTTTCAGCCTGATCCCCCGAAAGCATTTTAAGATTTTCCACCTTTGGTTTCTGCATACCTAATTGAGTAGTGGCTATTTTTTCAATTCTATCCAGCGATTGCAGCTGTGCCTTTTCCAAAAGTAGTCTTTCATTGGCCAATTTTAATTCCTCTATTTCCTTTTTCAATTCATTAATCTTATTGATTTTTATTGCCTGAACCGCAGTCCCTGCTGTAAAACAGAGGCCCATAACAAAAAGCACCAAAACAGAGCAGATAATCTTAAGCTTTCTTACCCTGACTTTATTACTTTTCTTAGCTGTAGTTGAAGTAATCACTTCTCTGTCATTAAGATAATTATAAGGAGTTCGTTTTTTTTGTGCCACTAACAAATTATTCAACCCCTTCCTTATTTAGAACAAGGTATGGCTAGGTTTTAAATAATCTATACTTTTTCAGCAATCCGTAACTTTGCACTTCTAGCCCTTGGATTTTTTTGTAACTCTTCATTTGAAGCGGTAATAGGTTTTCTAGATATAATTTTTAACTCTTTTTTATGGTTACACTGGCAGACCGGTAATTCTGGCGGGCAAACACATTTTGCAGCCAGTAATTTAAAAGTATTTTTTATTATCCTGTCTTCCAGGGAGTGAAAGGAAATTATGGCTATCCTGCCACCCTGTGCAAGACAGTGAACAGCATCTTTGATAGCTTTATCCAGATCAGTTAATTCTTCATTTACCGCTATTCTCAGTGCTTGAAATGTCCTTTTTGCAGGATGGGGTCCATTTTTACGCGCTCCGGAGGGTATGGCAGATTTTATAATTTCTACTAATTGTGCCGTAGTCTTGATGGTTTCCTTTTTCCTGGCACTTACTATTTTTTGAGCTATTCTCTTTGCCCACCTTTCTTCGCCATATTCCCAAATTAACCTGGCTAGTTCATCTTCCGAAAACTCATTTACTAACTGTTCCGCAGTAAATCTTTGCTTTCTATCCATTCTCATATCCAAAGGGGCATCATGCATATAACTGAAACCACGGTAAGGTTTGTCCAGTTGGTGGGAAGAAACCCCTAAATCTATTAAAACTCCTTCAATAAATTTTATTCCAGTGTTTTCCAATATTTTTGAGATATTTTTAAAATTATCATTTATAAAAATAATATTTTCCAGATATTTTGCTAACTTAGCCTTAGCAGCTGCTAGCGCCTCTTCATCCCTGTCTATTGCCACCAGGGTACCTCCGGGAGTTATTCTCCGGATAATTTCCAGGCTGTGCCCTGCACCTCCCACTGTACAATCCACTACTACTTGTCCAGGTTTTAAATTAAGATTTTCTATAACCTCTTCCGGCAAAACAGGGATATGATGAAAATCCAACTCCAAACACTCCTTTAAGAGGATGTTCAAAAAGTCCGCGCGAAATCCACTTCGAATTTCTGCGTTGCCTCGTCTTCTGCGCTGCTCACGTAGGTTCTTACTACGCTCCGCTGCTCGAAGCCTTCGCCGCCTTGAACTTCTCGTGTCTCTCGTGCTCCTTTTTGAACACTCAATTTTATAAACTTATATCCAGATCTTCAAGTTTTTCTGCAATATTTTCGTAATCAATTTCTGCTTTTTGACTATATTTTCTCCAATTTTCGCTGCTCCAAATTTCAATTCTAGATGCAACTCCTGTTATTACTGTTTCCTTTTCCAAACCAGCATGTTCCCTTAAGTTTTGTGGAATTAATATTCTTCCCTGTTTATCAAATTCACATTCCGTTGCACCGGAAAAGAAAAATCTTACAAATGCTCTTGCATCAGCCTTTGTAATGGGTAGTCTTTTTAGCTTTTCTTCGAGTATTTTCCATTCTTCCATGGGGTAAACAAAGAGACAATTATCCAGTCCCTTGGTCATTACAAATTTCTCTCCAAGACCTTCTCTAAATTTAGCAGGCATTATTAAGCGGCCTTTGCTATCAATTGTATGAGAATATTCCCCCATGAACATAAACATTCACCCCACAATGTGGGTAAATTCCACCACTTTCACCCACTTGACTCCACTATTTCTATATTGAAATTTTAAATTCCTGCTAAAAAGTGGTAGCTTTTTGAAAAAAATAAAAAAACAGCCCAAAAACAGGACTGTTTTCCTATAAAAATATTCCATATGGGACCTTTGTCTTGCTACCATAGGATTAATTGGTAGCATACTTTATATTAAATCATTTTCTCTTGTGCCTGTATCTTCCACTGGTGTTTGAAGGTGAAATTCCGGATAATTAATTTTTTTTAGGTCAGTAGTCAGTTTGCTAGCATATTCCGTTTTATAACGATTAAAACCTGTTACTGGAGAAATATTATTTTTTCTTCTATTAAATCCTCCGGAACTTTTTCTTATCATTTCTGGCGCTCCCTGTCAAGATCTTTTACTCCTAGTATGCGTTTTTTTCTTTAAAATTATCACTATAATCAGAGCCAAAAGTATAATTCCTGCAACTTTGGTAGAGAAAAAATTTGCAAGCTCCAAAACCCCCAGTGTTGCAAGGGTTATCAGCAATCCTGCAATTGAAATCCCCACCATCATGGCAGGAACTGCATAAAGCGGTCTGATGCCAAACAAATAAGCCAGCAAGCTTCCTGTCCAGACACCGGTACCAGGTGCAGGAATACCAACAAAAAGAGCCAATCCAACAGCGCCATACCTTTCAATTTTTGTACTTTTTTTACATGTCCTTTTAAGTATGGCTTCAATAATCCTTTTAAAAAAAGGTATTCTTTTTAAAACAGTAATTACAGGCCCTAATAGATAAAGTAAAGGAAGTACCGGCAGAAAATTTCCTAACCAGGAAAGGTAAAATGCTTTCCATGGTTCTACTCCTAAAGCTATGGCTACCGGAATAGCTGCTCTAAGTTCAGTTACCGGAACTGCTCCCAGTAATATAATACCCCATTCTGTGGGAATGCTTTTAGCTAACTCCAAAATTATTTCCTTTGCCAAAGCAATTACTCTCCCTTATCTTTTTTACCGCAAACGGGACACTCTTCATTTCTGCTGATTTCTATCTCGGAAAAATTTCCTTCCAAACCATCAAAAAATAGCATTCTGCCACTGAGGGGTTTTCCAATTCCCAATACTAACTTGATAACTTCAAGTGCCTGCAGGGAACCGATAATTCCGGGAGCTGCGCCCATCACGCCCAGTTCCCCCTTCTCAAGATCAACGTTATGAGGGAAAATGCAGCGGTAGCACGGTCCCTTTCCAGGTATTATAGTAATAAGTGTACCATCAAACCCACGAATTCCACCTTCAACCAGTGGTTTATTTAATTCTATACAAGCATCATTAAGAATGTACCTGGTTTGGAAATTATCCACTGCAGTAACTATAATATCATATTCTCCAATTATTTCTTTTGCATTATATCTATCCAACCGTAAATTATACGTTATAATTTTAACATCAGGATTTAAAGAATTCAGTTTTTCTTTTGCTGAAACTACTTTTTCCCTTCCTAAATCATCTGTTCTATGTAAGATCTGCCTTTGCAAGTTTGTTATATCTACGCTATCACTGTCAACTATCCCCAATGTGCCTATTCCAGCTGCCGCCAGGTAATAGAGGACAGGTGAACCCAGTCCCCCCGCTCCTACGACCAAAACTTTCGCATCTAAAAGCTTTTGCTGCCCGGCTTTACCAACTTCAGGTATAATAACCTGCCTGCGATATCTTTCCAAAGATGAAATATTGTTAGCCATTTTTCCGCCTCCTAAATACTATTCTCATTGCTTTATATTAATAGTGTACCAAAAAACCGCATCTTTAGGGATGCGGTTTTAAAATATAGCTATTCTTCTTTCTCATTTTCAGCTTCGTTTTTTTGAGAATCGTTATTGGAGTTTAATTGAGCTTCTGCCAATGCAATATAGGTTTGAATTGTAGTTTTTAGATTCTCATTAGGATTTAGCTCTAATGCTTTTTTAAACTGTTCAATGGCACCCTCAAAATCCCCGGACGAACTCATCAAAAATACACCGTAATTTGTAATTTTGCCCGGATTTTCAGGGTCAGTTTCTACAGCCTTTTCAAAGTTTTCTTGCGCTAAATCCATCTTACCTGCTTGAAAGGCAGCCAACGCCAGTCTATAAACGGCATCTGCATCATCCGGTGTTTTTTCCACTACTTGCTGGTAAAGCTCAGTGGATTTTTCAAACTCAGAGTTAGCCTTTTCAGTTTCATTATACTGTAAATAGAGGTATGCAAGCTGGAACCTTGCATCAGCCAGTTTTGTAATATTTTCAACATTACTGGGATCTTTTTCTAACTGTGTCTCAATATTTTCAATTATTTTTAGCTTACTTGCCGCTTGAATCTCTAATGCTTTTTGTGTAGCCTCTTTAGCTATTTCAGGCTTTTCAGTAAAGGTTGCAGCATTTGCCAAACCATGCAATGCCTCAAGATTTTCAGGCTCTTTATCCAAAACCTGTTGGTAAAGTTGGACAACCTTTTCATATTCTGCTTTTGCTTCATCTGTTTTGCCCTGTGAAGTATAGATGGATGCAAGTTGAGCTTTTGCTTTGCTTAGCGCCAGAATTGTTTCTATGTCTTGAGGATTTTTTTCCAATTCCTTTTCATATTTAGCTATTTCCTTGTTAAGCGACTTTAAAAGCTCTTCCGGACTAAGATTGCTACTATTTGCTCCCTTTGTTATTTGTGGAACAGACCAGAGAGCAAAGGAACCAACAAGACCAACTGCCAGTGTTACCACAAGTATTATCATAGGTACCTTTTGTGCCCTTTTGCGTTTTCTAATAGATCTGAGTACCATCTAATCGCCTCCTATCAATGTAGCAAAACCCACGTATAAAGCTTATTACACATTAAAAAGCTTGTCAATATTAAAATTCTGGTTCAATGAAACGAATAATACATCAGCTTTAAAAAAATAATAATAATAATTTATTTTAAGTTAAAAAGTGAGATGAAAATATGGGAATTCGAATTGAAAAGAATGAACAAGAAAACTTTAGAAAATTAGATGAAATTATTGAAAGATATAAAAACCAGGAAGGGATGCTTATCCGCATCCTTCAAAAATCTCAGGAAGTATTCGGCTACTTACCAGTAAAAGTCCAGGCTTACATTTCCGAGCAGCTCAATATTCCGATCTCTACAGTTAATGGAGTAGTTACTTTTTACTCTCTTTTTAATGAAGAGCCACAGGGAAAATACGTCATAGGCGTCTGTATGGGAACTGCCTGCTATGTAAAAGGCGCACCGGAAATTCTTGATGCGGTCAAGGATGAACTGCAAATTGAAGAAGAGGAAACTACTATGGATAGATTATTTACTCTTAAATCAACCAGATGTATCGGTGCATGCGGCTTAGCGCCCGTGATGACCATTAATGATGAAGTTTATGGAAGGCTTACGCCTGCAGATATTCCTCCAATTCTTTATCAATATATTAAAACCCATAAAAAAGCTCAGGTAACAAATGAAAATGAATAGGAGGTGAAATCTTGAATTTGCAACCTTTAAGAACAAAGGAAGATTTACAACAATTACGCGATAAAACATATGAAACAATTAGCTTACGCATAAAGGATACAAACGTTGAAAAGGAAATAAATAAATATCACATTTTAATATGCGCCGGTACCGGTTGTACTTCCTCACAGAGCCATAAAGTACGTAAAAAATTTGAAGAAGAAACACGAAAAAGAAAGCTAACAGACAAGGTCAAATTTTTTAAAACAGGATGTTTTGGCTTTTGTAAACTAGGTCCTATCATAGTAGTTCATCCTGATAAGACCTTTTATACTAAAGTAAAGCTTGAAAATGTAGATGAAATTATTGACCAGCATATTGAAAAAGGCCAGGTAGTTGAAAAACTGCTCTATAAGTCCTTAAAAACAAATGAACTTCAAAAAACTATGAATGATGTGGATTTTTTCCACGGTCAAAACCGTATAGCCCTTCGAAATTGTGGGGTCATCAACCCTGAAGATATTAACGAATACATAGCCATGGACGGCTATCAGGCCTTAGCTGAAATTTTAACTAAAAAAATAGCGCCCAAAGATATAATTGAAACAATCAAAAAATCTGGATTACGGGGACGTGGTGGCGGCGGCTTCCCAACAGGTAAAAAATGGGAAATAGCTGCTTCTTATGAAGGCGACAAAAAATTCGTGCTTTGTAACGCTGATGAGGGCGACCCCGGAGCATTTATGGATCGGTCCATTTTAGAAGGCGATCCTCACAGTGTTATAGAGGCAATGATTATAGCAGGTTACTGTATAAACGCTCATCAAGGCTATATATACGTCAGAGCCGAATATCCTATTGCTGTTGAACGTTTGGAAATTGCAATAGATCAAGCTAAAAAAGCAGGACTATTAGGCAATAATATTTTAGATTCAGCATTCAACTTTGATCTTGATATAAGACTTGGTGCAGGTGCCTTTGTCTGCGGGGAAGAGACGGCGCTTATTAAATCTGTTATGGGATTTAGAGGTGAACCAAACCCGCGACCGCCGTACCCGGCAGAAGCAGGACTTTGGGAACAACCTACTCTTAATAATAATGTTGAAACCTTTGCCAATATCCCCATTATATTGCGCAAAGGACCGGAATGGTATTCCAGTATAGGTACCGACGACAGCAAAGGTACCAAAGTATTTGCTCTGGCCGGACAAATTACTAATACGGGATTGATTGAAGTACCGATGGGCACTACATTAAGAACGATCATCTACGAAATCGGCGGGGGTATTAGTGATGGAAATGAATTAAAAGCAATTCAAACTGGAGGGCCATCGGGAGGATGTATTCCAGCTGATCTAATAGATACAGAAATAGATTTTAAATCTCTAACAGATATTGGTTCAATGATGGGGTCAGGTGGCATGATTGTAATGGACCAGTCAGACTGCATGATAGATATCTGTCGTTTTTATTTGGATTTTGCCCAGGATGAATCATGCGGTAAATGTACTCCTTGCAGAGTAGGTACAAAACGTCTCTTGGAAATCTTAAAAAACATTAGCAACGGTAATGGCGAAATGGAAGATTTAGAAACTTTGGAAAAACTATGTCACGATATCAAGGATGCATCATTATGCGGCTTGGGTCAAACCGCACCTAACCCGATTTTAAGTACATTGAAATATTTTCGCGACGAATACATTGCCCATATTAAGGAAAAAAGGTGCCCCGCCGGTGTTTGTAACGGATTACTGCAAGTAGTTATTTCTGATGAAAAATGCGTTGCATGTGGAATCTGTGCACGCGTGTGTCCCGTAAATGCAATTACAGGTGAAAATAAAAAACCTCCTTTCCATATTCATCAAGACGTTTGCATTAAATGTGGCGCTTGCATTCCCAAATGCCCGGTAGATGCAATTTATAAGAGATAAAGGTGGTGAAAAATCTTGGAAAACATTAGAGAGCAGAAAGAACATAAAATTGTTGAAGAAAAGATTACTATAACTATAGATGGAAGGGATTATAAGGTTCCCAAAGGTATATGTGTCTTAGAAGCTGCACAAATGGTAAATATTGAAATACCCAATCTTTGTTATTTAAAGGATATCAATGAGGTTGGTACTTGTAGAGTTTGTGTCGTTGAAATAGAAGGTTCTCGTACCCTTCAAGCAGCTTGTGTCTATCCGGTGAGAGAAGGATTAAATATCAGAACCAATACGGCAAGGGTTCGCAGGGCAAGAAAAACAGCTGTAAAATTACTATTGTCCGAACATCACAGGGAATGTACTACTTGTAAAAGGAACTTAAATTGCGAACTGCAAAATGTAGCTGATAATTTAGGGATCAGAAATATTCCTTTTACGGGAGAAAGAAAGGATGACATGTTTTATGACAATAATCCGGCTATTGAAAGGGATTATAACAAGTGCATTAATTGCAGGCGCTGTATGGCGATTTGTAATAAAATTCAAGAGTGCTATGTATATTCACCTCTTAACCGAGGTTTAAATACTCTTATTTCACCAGCCTTTAAAAAGGATTTAAACGAGGTTACCTGTATTACGTGCGGACAATGTGTAATAGCCTGTCCCACCGCCTCATTAACAGAAAAAGAGCATATCCAGGAGGTATGGAATGCAATCTCCGACCCGGATAAGCATGTAGTTGTACAAACAGCTCCTTCCATACAAGTAACAATGGGGGAACCATTCGGCATGCCCATAGGTTCTTTTGTAGCCGGTAAGCTTGTCGCAGCCCTCAAAAGAATAGGTTTTGATAGAGTATTTGCTACCGATGTAACTGCTGATTTAACTATTATGGAAGAAACAAGTGAATTAATTGAAAGGTTATTACATTTTCCTGAAAAATTACCATTACTTTCATCCTGCTGCCCGGGCTGGGTAAAATTTGCCGAACATTTTTACCCTGAATTTTTGCCTCATTTATCAACCACAAAATCACCACACGAAATGTGCGGTGCTTTATCCAAAACATGGTATGCCAAAAAATACGGAATCGACCCGGGAAAAATCGTAAATGTGGGAATTATGCCCTGTACAGCTAAAAAATATGAAGCAGCCCGCCCTGAAATGGAATCAGATGGTTATAGGAATGTTGATTATATCTTAACGACAAGGGAATTATCCCGTATGATTAGAGAGGTAGGACTTGATTTTCCCAATTTACCGGACGAAGAATACGATGAACCTTTTGATCAATATAGTGGAGCAGGAATGATCTTCGGCGCTACTGGCGGGCTTTTTGAAGCTGTACTCCGTACTGCCCATAAATTACTGACAGGAGAAGAAATGCCTGTTCCAGGTTATGAAGATAATCATGTGGAAAGTGGTTTGAAATTTGGTAAAGTAACATTAGCGGATAAAACACTTAGGATAGCAATTGCCCATGGTACAGGAAACGCTAAAAAAGCTTTAGAAAGATTTAAAAATGGTGAGCAAAAAATTGATTATATGGAAGTGATGGCCTGCCCCGGTGGTTGTGTAGGCGGGGGTGGTCAACCTATTTTAGGCAGCAGAGACCATAAGTATATTTCATTAGATTACCGACATAATCGTGCAGATGCCTTATTCAATATTGAAAGGGGTAAAAAAATAAGGCGTTCCCATGAAAACCCTAGAATAAAACAAATCTATGAGGAGTTTTTGGGAGAACCTCTTTCGGCCATATCTAAAAAATATTTGCATACTTCTTATATCCCAAGGGGACAACATCCATATTTAGAACAAGAGCCGCTGTACAAGGGGTATAATGAAATAAATTAGATAAAAATAAAGCTTCCTTAGTAGACAAGGAAGCTTTACCAGTATCCCCATTGGGATCTTTGAAATTTTATATAACAATCTTTACATAGTGATCTTGTTGACCAAAATTCCTGTACTTTATGCAATTTTTTTTTACGATATGGCTTGCCACATCTTTGGCAAGTTGAAATTTCAATAACATTTTCCATCCCGAACCACCCTTACTGCATTCTTATTTATTGAGAAAACGCTCTCTATTAGAATTTCCAGCAGTAAGAGATTTTATCCAACTTAAATTAAGTATTTCCTTTACTTTACGGGTAATTAAATAGTTCCAATAGCAGTCTAAGTTACAACTTAATTTTTGACTTTACAATCATTACACACTCCGTAAAATTCGAGACGGTGCCCCTCAACATCAACACCCATCTTTTCCCGTACTTCCTCTTCAAGTTTGGTTTTTAAGACAATATCAACATCCTGTACTTTCCCACATTTTGTACAAACAAAATGGTAATGATTTGAAGGATTACCATCATAGCGACTAAAAGTACTACCATAACTTAGTTCCAGTATTTCTCCCTGCTCCCGTAAAACACGCAAATTTCTGTAGACAGTACCCAGGCTAATATCAGGTAAAACCTTTCTAGCTTCCTGATAAATATAGTCAGCTGTAGGATGAGAATCTGTATTTTTTAATATTTGAAGTATTATCCTTTTTTGTTTAGTCATCCGGGTGTTCTTTTTAGTCATAAAAATTCACCTATTAGTAATTATTACTACTTTCAGTATACTATATGGCAGCACTATTGTCAATGCAGGGATATTTATAAATTCTCCTATGATTTAATTTTTACTATCATCTCTATCTCAACAGGAGCATCGATAGGAAGCTCACTTACTCCAACAGCAGCCCTTGCATGCTGCCCATTTTCTCCAAATATTTCTCCCAGTAACTCAGAAGCCCCGTTAATTACCTGAGGTTGCATTTGAAAACCCTGTCCACTATTTACATAGCCTGTAACCTTAACTATCCTCTCTATATTATCCAAAGTACCTACTTGTCCCTTAATAACACTGAGACAATTAAGCGCACAAACCTTTGCGGCTTCATATCCCTCTTGTTCCGTAAGGTCTTCTCCTACCTTACCTTTAAATTTTAGTTTTCCATTTACAAAAGGAATTTGCCCTGAAGTATAGATAAAGTCTCCAACTTTAACAGCAGGAACATATGCAGCAACAGGTTCCGGTGGTTCCGGAATCTGTAACCCCAACTCTTTAATTTTTTGTTCATAACTCAAAGTTACATTCCACCTTTCTATATTTTTAAATTTTTAGCGGATTACTCCTATTATAACCAGCAATACAAAGATACCATAAATAGCCCCTCCAAAGAGCAGGGCAAAAGGAGTCATCCTATTGCGCAGGAGGAGTTGTAAATAGATTATTGTTGCAGATAGAAGTGCAAGCACTGCGCTTATTATTGCTTTAAAGTCAAGCATCCAGGGGGTAAGCGCTATTCCTAAAGCCGGTATTAATGAACTTTGAAAAACCATAGCGCCTGTAATGTTTCCCAATGCTAATGTATCTTTTCCCTTAGAAACCCAAATTATGCTGTTAAATTTTTCCGGAAGTTCAGTTGCGATAGGTGCAATTATTAAGGCTAAAACAAAACTCGGTATCCCCAGTAATACTGATAATTGCTCTATATCATTCACAAAAATCTTAGCGCCAGCAATTATAACGGCAAGTGCAAATAATGTTTGTAATATTACCCTGTTTAGTCTGGGGTTATGGATATTTTTTCTATCGAAAAACAGGGGGTTAATATGATGCTCTTCTCCTAAAGTTTGACCATTGACTAAAGTAAAGAATACGTATATGCCATATGCAATTACAAGTCCAAGCGCTATCATTATTTTATATGTATGGACACTGAAAAATGCTGCCAGTATAGCAATTGTATATACTAAAATGAAAAAGCCAAGATCTCTTTTTATAACCTGCGGATCAACATTGAGGTTAGGATAGTTATGATGTTGCTTCTTAAAAATAATAACCGCAACACCTGTAATGAAAAATGCCAGTGTACTCAGCATAAAGGGAGCACCTAGAATAGCGCCTATTCCTATGTCATGTCCTGCCTCACCTTCTCCAAAAAGAATAGCAATAACAGGTATCATCGTTTCAGGCAGGGCCGTTCCCACCGCTGCAAGGATGCTTCCTACTGCACCCTCGGAAAGACGTAATTTTTTACCCAGCCACTCAACCCCATTCGTAAAAATTTCTGCACCTAAAAGTATTATGCCTAAACTAACAATCAATATGATTAACTCAAACATTATATTTCACCCGCTTTTTAACAATAGATATTGTGATAGCTTTAATATTTTATGAAATTTTCATTTTTATATCCGATGCTATGTATTTAATTAAGCCCCGAAAATTCTCCGGGGCTTAAAAATTAATACTCATTTGGCATATTATTTAGCTGTTTCAAAGTAAAAACAGGCCCGTCAAGACAAACGTAACAACTACCGATATTACACCTTCCACATTTTCCTATACCGCATTTCATCCTCATTTCCAAGGTTGTCACAATCTGGTCATCTGTAAAATTCATTTTGGCAAGGGATTGTAAAACAAATTTGATCATTATTGGCGGACCACAGACTACAGCAACTTTTCCTTCCGGTGAAGGATTAACCTCTTCTAAAATTTGCGGTACAAATCCTTCATTACCGGTCCAATTCTCATCACCCTTATCAACAGTTATATCAACCCTGGTATTTTCTTGCTTTGGCCAGTTATTAAATATATCGTCTTTGAAACATAAATCAGCCGGTGACCTTGAACCGTAAATTATCTGAATATGTCCAAAGTCATTTCTATTTTCAAAACAATAGTTAATTAAGGAACGTAAGGGAGCAAGTCCTATTCCACCCCCGATAAATAAGAGGTCTTTACCTTTACACATATCTATAGGAAAACCATTTCCATAAGGTCCCCTTACGGCAATTTCCTGACCCGGTTCCATTTCATGCAACGCATCTGTAAGCATACCAACTCTTTTGATTGCAAATTCAAGGTGATCTTCTCCCTGGGAAGTAACAGAAAACATTGCTTCCCCTACATCAACCAGAGAAACCATTCCCAATTGTCCAGGCATGGGAGTAAAAGGCTTGCCATTTTCAGATGTTACATGAAATGTTTTTACATCAGGGGTTTCATCTACAATTTTAGTAACCTTGCAAACTACAGGTAAAAGCGGATTAGCTGACGCTTTCAACATTTCCTGTGCCAATTCCGGTCACCTCCCTTAGTTCGGTAATAATCCTTGTAATATCTACAATTGCCGGGCATTTAGCCAGGCATCTTCCACAACCTACACATGCCGTCTTATTGTATCTTTCAGGGAAATACTGCAATTTGTGCAAGAAACGCTGCCTAAATCTTTCCTTTTTGCCAGGTCTCGGGTTATGACCGCCGGCCATCAGGGTATATTCTGAGAACATACAGGAATCCCAGCATCTGGTTTTTATACCGTGGTCTCCCCTTGTATTACTGTTGATATCAAAACAATGACATGTTGGGCAAAGATACGTACAAGTACCGCAACCAATACACTTCCTGCAAGCAGCTTCCCAGTAAGGGCTTTCAAAGTGTTCTTTTAACTTTTCAGCTAAGCCCTCTATATCTGCCTGCAACTTAAAATTACCGGCCTTTTTAAAATCAATCTCACCTTCAGTTGTTAATTGGGAAACTTTGTTCAGAAGTTCCTCACCTTTTTCCGTTTGCGCTTGTAACCCTAACTGTTCTCCGGATTTACAAGCAACAATATCGGCGCCTGAGGCAGCCCCGGGGTCTATATTCATGGATGTACAGAAACAAGTATCACAAGCTTCAGCACATAAAAGGGCTACCAGCGCTGTATTTTCCCTTTTTAACTTGTAATAAGGATCCACAAACCCCTTGGTCAAAAAGACATCATCCAGCATTTCCAGGCTTTTTAAATCACAGGGCCTAATACCAAAAATGATACGTTGTGCTGTTTTTTCTTCCAAAGCAATGACATTTGCACTCTGGCCCTTGGTTTCATATTTATATAGAGTCTCTGTTTGCGGGAAAAACAACTTTTTAGGTGGAACAAGAGAATTGCCTTCTAATGTTATCTTACTTCCTTCACTCCAAGGTATAAAATCCACAGCACCTTCATTGTCTACAGGGACAAATACTTCACAATCATTTTGCCATTTCTTGATAATCTCTGGTATTTTTTCTACATTAATAATTTTCATTCTGACACCTCCCTCTACATGAATTCTTCAGGATCTTCTTCTTTATATTTACCGAGAGGAGGCATTTCCTCCAAATTGACAGCAGCCTCATAGGGCCCAAACAGGCTGTCTATATCCTTGGCAATCTTCTTATTGAGTTTCATAATGGGAATATTCATCGGGCAAACCCTTTCACATTCCCCGCATTCTATACATCTTCCAGCAAGGTGAAGGGCCCTTGTTAAATGATAAAAGGCATTCTCAGAACTTACTACCCGTCGTTCTAACCATTTTTGTCCCTGATCAAAAATGCATTCTCTGCAGCTGCAACCCGGGCAAACATTACGACATGCAAAGCAGCGAATACACTTGTCGTATTCCTTTTGCCAGAACTGATATTTTTCATCAGGGGTCATATTTTCTATTTCTTCTATACCTTCAAAACGTTCCTTATCAGAAGCACGATCGGGTTTTTCACCTATAATTTCATCATATAAAACAGGTTCAGGGTGAGTACAATCCCTGCATCTTTCTGCAATTTCTTTTTCAGGATTAAAATTATCCTTTATACCCGGGCAATTTATGCCTATTACATAAACATTTTCCCTATTTATCTGTTGATCCTGTAGGAGTCTTACAATTGCCCTGGAGTCACACCCCTTCACAAAGAGAGCAATCTTCATTCCACTGTTTCTATAATCCAAGAGATAGGAAGCCAAATTATTTGCACAGTATTCATCCCATATCAATTTCTGGGCATCTTCCGGGTTTGTAACAAAAACAGGGGTTGAGTGGTAAGGTAAGCTACCTTTTTCCCAGCCTATGACCATTTGTACTTTTTCTTCTTCCAACAGTTTCTTTGCAAGTTCTCTCATTTGTGTTGTTAGTTCATTACTCATGGTCATCCCTCAACTTCCTATTCGGCCCCAGAGCCTTAATATCTTCTGTAAGTGAAGTAACTATTTCAGCAAATTTAGCCGCTTCAGACCCGGAAACCCAGCGTGCTTGAAAACGCTCAGGTTCAATACCCACATATTCCAATAAGCGCTGCATGACCAGGTAACGGCGCCTGGTGAAATAATTGCCACTAACATAGTGGCAGTCACCGGGATGTCAACCGGCAACCAATACTGCATCGGCTCCCCTTTGAAACGCCCGTAAAACAAACTGAGGATTAACTCTACCTGAGCATGGAACCCTTATTAAACGCACATTGGGTGGATACTGCATGCGGTTTAAACCTGCCAAATCGGCACCGGCATATGCACACCAGTGACATGTAAAGGCAACAATTTTCGGTTCCCATGCTGTATCCTTTACTGCCTCTACAGACATATTGCATCCACCTCCGCTAAGATTTGTTCGTTTGTAAATCCTTTAAGATTTATTGCTCCCGAACGACAAGCAACAGTGCAAGCACCACAACCCTGACACAGTCCTGCATTTACTTCAGATACCTGTCTTTCCCTTTGTCCACCCGGTACCCTTTCAGAGATAGTTTTCATTGCTATTGCATTGTATGGACATACAGGCTCGCACATTCCGCAACCGGAACACTTGGAAGTATCTACTTCACTAATGAGCGGGCTGGTAGTTAATTCATCCTTGGTAAATAGAGCTGCTACCTTGGAAGCTGCCGCACTTGCCTGTGCAACGGTATCAGGAATATCCTTAGGCCCCTGGCAAGCACCTGCTACAAAAACACCTGCAGTATGAGTTTCAACAGGACGTAATTTTGGATGCGCTTCCTGGAGCCAGCCATCCTTATCAAAGGCTACCCCAACTTTTTTAGCGATCTCCTCATATCCTTCCGCAGGGACCATGGCAGTAGCCAATACAACTAAATCAGCTTCAACCTGGAGGGGCTTTCCAACAAGGGTATCTTCACCTTTAACAATTAATTTATCTCCCTTTTGATAAATCTTGGAAACACGTCCCCTTAAATATAAGGCACCGTCTTCAAGTGTTTTTTCATAAAATTCATCGTATGCTTTTCCGGGGGTACGCACATCCATATAGAAGACAATCGCTTCTGAATCTGCTATCTTTTCTTTTACCTGGTGTGCATGCTTAGCCGTATACATACAGCACGCTCTGGAACAATAGGATTTTGCTTTTGCTTCATCCCTTGAACCAACACACTTGATAAATACTACTGTCTTGGGTTCTTTACCATCAGAAGGACGGACGATTTTACCTCCAGTTGGGCCGGAGGCATTGTTCATCCTTTCAAAATGTAACCCTGTGATAACGTCGGGGTATTTGCCATAACCATATTCACCGTAAACTTCTTCCCACTTAAACTGTTCAAAACCGGTTGCCATAACTATAGCACCAAATTTATCGGTGATGATTTCATCCTCTTGCTCATAATCCACCGCACCGGTAGGACAAAGCTTTTGACAAACACCGCACTTATTTTTTGTAAACTTACGGCAGTTTTCTTTGTCAATGACAGGAACATTGGGAACAGCCTGCGGGAAAGGAGTATAAATTGCCTTTCTCTTTCCTAGCCCCAGGTCAAATTCACTATCTACCTTGGAGGGACATTTTTCCTGGCACAAACCGCAACCTGTACATTTTTCTTCATCTACACATCTCGCCTTTTTGCGGATGGTAACTTCAAAGTTTCCAATATATCCATTTACCTTCTCAACTTCAGCAAATGTCATTATTTCAATATTGGGGTGCTGCGCCGCAGCAACCATTTTCGGAGTGCTAATTCAAGCAGAACAGTCAAGTGTAGGGAACGTCTTGTCCAACTTGACCATATTACCTCCTATGGTAGGCTCTTTCTCAACTAAAACAACCTTATATCCTGCGTCAGCAATATCAATAGCAGTTTGCATACCTGCAATTCCTGCCCCTATCACGAGAGCCTTTTTATTGTTAGGTATTTTATTTGCAAATAATTGTTCGTTTCTTGTTACCTTGGCAACCGCTGTCCTAACAAGATCTATAGCCTTGATGGTTGCTTCTTCTTTATTTTTAGAGTGAACCCAGGCACACTGTTCCCTAATATTGGCCATTTCCAGCATATAGGGGTTTAGACCTGCACTTTCTAAAGTTTTTTGAAAGGTAGGTTCATGCAGCCTGGGAGTACATGAAGCTACTACAACCCTATCAAGGTTATGTTCTTTGATTGCCTTTTTAATTACTTCCTGTCCGGGTTCTGAGCACATAAACTGGTAATCTGTGGCATAGGCAACATAGGGGAAACTTTTAGCTGCTTCAGCAACGCTCTTAACATCAACAACAGATGCAATATTTGAACCACAATGGCAGATAAATACACCTACACGTTTCACGCTTCTTCCCTCCTTGCACTTGGATGACGTAAAATCTCTTTCTTTTCTAAAAGCGGTACAGGGTTAACAAAGTGCTTCTCCATACCTAATTCTTTGGGTGAATAGCCCATAGCTACCCCCATTAATTCAGTAAAATAAAATATTGGCAGGTTTAAGTCCTGTCCTGAAGTAACATCCTTTTGGTGCATGTCTAAGTTTAGGAAACAAAGTGGACAGGCAACTATAATGCAATCCGCTTCATTTTCCTTAGCATCCCTTAATATTGCCTCAATCATCTGTAAGCCAACAGCAGGTTTTGCAGTTGAATGTCCTGCTCCACAGCATTCCACTTTAAATGACCAGTTAACAGGCGTACCTCCCAGTGTTTGGACTAAATTGTCCATTGTTTGGGGATCCTCAGGATCATCAAAGCCCAGTTCAGGGGGCCTTACAAGCAGGCAGCCGTAATAACTTGCCACTTTAAGTCCCGATAAGGGTTTCACTACCTTCTCCTTTATCTCATCCAGTCCTACATGGTTAACCATAACATCTAACAGGGCTTTAACTTCGTTTTTAGCCGAATATTCCATTTCAATAACTTCTTCAATTGTCTTTTTCATCTCCGCAGAGTTTCTAACTTCCATCTGCGTCGCTTTCATCCTGCAGTAACAGGCAGCACATGGCACAGCCACATCAAGATCTTCCTTTTCAGCGATTGCAAGATTGCGAGCCGGTAGAGCCAGCGCTAAAAGATGATCTTTATTATGAGCTGCAGAAGCTCCACAGCAGTTCCATTCGGGAATTTCCCACAATTCCAGACCTAAATGCTTTGCTACAGCCTTAGTTGAGATATTGTATTCAATGCCTGTAGCATTTAGGGAACATCCCGGATAGTATGCATATTTCATTTAGACATTCCCCCCTTTAGCCCTAACATTTTCAAATATTTTCTTAACAGCGCCATTATCTTTGATTTTGTGAGGCAGCGGGCTTATTTTTCCTGTAAAAAATAACTTGGGGGCGCTCGTTGCATCCTGGAAGGGTTTCAATGAAAGAATGTTGTATCTTACCATCATACCCATTTCATGAACCCTACCGTATTTTTCAACTGACTGCAAAAATAAGTTTGTAAATAAATCCAAAGTTTTTTCCGGTTTGATTCCTTTCTTGTCAGCTTCTATTCTAACAGCTTCCATAATCTTAGGAATTCCCACTCCGTGCGGACACCGTGCATAACAAGTTTCACAAGCTGCACAGAGCCACACTGACTTTGCCTGCAATGCTTCTTCAAAGAGACCTACCTGCAATAAACGAATAATTTGCCTGGGAGTATAATCCATTGCAAATGCAACTGGACACCCGGCAGCACATTTACCGCACTGGTAGCAATCTGAAAGTTTTACACCGCTTTTTTCCTCAATTTTCTGCCTAAAGGACTTAGCATTTCCTAAAGCTTCATTAAGGTTATATTCCTCCACTTGTATCCTCCTCTCCGACATCCAGTCCCAAAATAGCTAATCTTAAAACTAGTTCGATACATTAAGCAATTTTCCTTCAAAAAATGCAAAAAACAAATAAGAATAAGTAAATGTAATATTTTCTATAAAAAATATAATAAGTTAATAGGGGTAATAACCAAATTAGACATAAAATATCTATTTTTAGAAATGCTTTTAATTATTTGGAAGGAGTCTTATAATATGCTACTTTTATTTTTCTGTGGTTTAGCCTGTTTTTTGGCAGGTATGCAGATAATGAAACTTGGATTCGAAAAAATTTCCCTTTCTAAGATAAAAAATATCCTCTTAAGATTTACTTCTTCTCCGGTTCGAGGAGCACTAACGGGAGCAGTAATAACTTCAATAATTCAAAGCAGCAGCGCCGTGACAGTCATAGCAATTGGATTGGTAAATGTTGGAGCTATGACTTTCCCCCAAACAATAGGTATAATACTTGGAACAAATGTAGGTACAACTGTTACAGCTCAAATAATAACACTTGATATTACAAAGTGGTCCCCTTTTTTTGTAGGAGTTGGCATTTCTTTAATTCCTTTAAAAAAATCGAAGTTACGCTTTATTGGTCAGGCTTTTTTAGGATTTGGCCTGATATTCTTAGGACTCAAATGGATGACACTGGCAGTAGAACCTTTAAAGTACCTCCCTGTTACAAAAAAATTTCTAGCATCCGGAAACAATAATCTACTCTTAACAATGTTAATAAGTACTTCTCTTACTGCATTATTTCAATCCAGTAGTACAATAATAGGCATGACATTGGCTTTAGCAGCTCAAGGGCTAATAGAATTACAGGGAGCAGTCGCGGTAGTACTGGGAAGTAATATAGGAACTTGCATAACAGCAATCTTAGCAGCAGCAGGCGGTAGCCCGGCTGCCAGAAGAGTTGCTATGGCCCATGTTTTATTAAATATGGCAGGTGCAATCATTTTTTTTCCTATTATTGAGCCATTTTCTTATCTAATTTCCCTTACCTCTTCCAATTTACCCAGACAAATTGCAAATGCTCATACCATTTACAATATTATATCTTCACTTGCCATACTCCCATTTAGTAACTGGTATGCACATGTTGTAGAATTTATTTGCAGGGAATAAATAGGCATTTATCGAAATACTATGTAAAACTCTTAAAGAAAGGAGGTATGAAATGTATGATGCAATAGTTATTGGTGCAGGCCCTGCCGGTGCAGCATGTGCCATATCGTTAGGTAAGGAAGGTAAAAAAGTCCTCTTAATTGAAAAACATTTATTGCCGAGATATAAAGCATGCGGAGGAGGTTTATCTCAAAAATCATACTCTATCTTGAAAGAAAACTTGAATATTAAACTTGAGCAAGTTCTAGAAAACGGGATAGACGAAGTAGATTTTATTTACAAGTATAAAAATAATGTTCATTTGGCCTTTGACTACATAACCATAAAAATGTGTATGAGGCAAAAGCTTGATTACCTCCTGGTACAAGAGGCTCAAAAATATGGTATCCATTTAAAAACCGCAGAAAAGGTTGTAGATCTTGACCAAGATAAAGGGCATATAATCGTTAAAACAGATAAGTCACAGTACAATGGAAAATATTTGGTAGGAGCAGATGGCGCCCATAGTATTGTTGCTTCCAAATTTTTCAATATAAACAAGAAAAGGGCAATGGCAGTTGAAGGCGAAATAAACATAACACCTGATCTAAAGGTAGATAAGAATAGAATGGAACTTCATTACGGAATTATCCCCCATGGCTATGGCTGGATATTTCCAAAGGAAAAAGTACTTTCCATTGGTATAGGATCCTTCTCACCTTCTCTGAAGGGGCTTAACAAATATTACTATAAGTTTAAAAAGGAAATTGGACTAGGGGGGCATCAAGAACTTATACTTAAAGCTCATCCTATTCCACTAATAAAAGAAAAAAATCCTGTATTACATACCGGTCATGTTCTCCTGACAGGTGATGCAGCAGGTTTAGTTGACCCATTATGCGGTGAAGGGATATATTATGCTCTTCAAACAGGTATCTGGGCAGCAAATGCCATTATAAATAATAATTTACAAGAGTATTCAGCTATGATCCAGAAGCGTATCCTACCAGAATTGAGGCAGGCTGATATTTTAGCGCGGTTAATTTATAACGCGCTTCCTGTCATAAATCGTTTGGTCAATTCGGATCCTTTAATTGCAGAAAATTTACTGGCAGTAGTATATGGTAAAGGAACATATAAAGATCTCTTCCGGTACTTAATAAATAAATACAGCATCTTTAGACAGGCTTTAAGCTAAAGTAAAAGTTAGCCTATATCTTAATTGACTTAGCAATTAAGATATAGGCTTTGCTTAAAACACTTGAAGCTTAGTATAAAATGCTTTTATTCTATCCTTGAACCGGTATCGTTGAAGAAGCCTTTGGCATCACCGCCACCTTTGGAGAATCTGTTCTAATTTTTTTGCAGGCTTCAGTAAATGCCTCTTCCAAAGTCCGGCATTTTTGAACCATCAATATTTTGGACGTCTTCCCATCTATATAATCTGATACTAAAATTGTATGTGCCTTAGCCAGCGAGCGACACCACAGAAAGGCTTTATGTACACCCATTTCAAACTCCCTCTTACGAAACTTGTCCATTAATTCTTGAGGAGTTGCGCTTTCTGCCATTGTTTTTAGAAATTTCTCCTCTCCAACTCCTTCCCGACACTCAGCTGTAAGTATTATTACTCCGCCTTTTTTCACTACTAAAGAAGCATGCGCCAAAGCTTTTTGTGCCTGGTAGACATTTAAATCCTTTGGAAATCCCCCCGGGGAAGTAATTACAATGTCCACTTCTCCAGAAACGGGCACTTCAACTATTTCACGCGCTATCCTCACTCCTTCACGGTGAGCTTTAATAAAGTCACCGGCAACAGCTTTTACAATTTCTTTATGATCATTTAAAACAACATTAACAATAAAATCAATACCTGCTATCTTTCCTACTTCATCCAAGTCTTCCCTTGCAGGATTACCCTCTACTTGACCTAAAATTGAATTTTCATCTGTCAACATTGAATGATTAGCAGTTATTAATCTTTCACTACCAAGACCAATTGCCAGCCCCTTGGCGCCACCGGTGAAACCTTCAAACTGATGCGGGTCAATCATACCTACAACAATTTTCAAATCTGCTTCTGCATAATGCTTATTTATCTCTACAGGAGTTCCCTTACTTGTCACCCCTAGATTAACTTGCAAATCAGAATCTTCAGCATTATGACTTATAATATTAACCTTATTTAAAACTTCCTTCCCCACTAATTGTTCCCACTCATCTTCTGTCGAAACTCTATGTAGCCCCGTTCCAACAATTAAAGTAATATTATCAGGTTTTACACCATTTTTTTCGAGTTTTTCTATAATTGGTGGTAAAATTGTTTTGTGTGGTACCGGCCTTGTTAGATCTGCAATTGCAATTGCAACACTTTGAATTCCCTCAAAATCTTCAAGCCTTTTACTGCCTATAGGATTTTCAATGGCCTTTCTAACTTCCTCCAGCTGATCCTTTGCAGCCGGAGCATCTTTTAAGTATAAAATTTCCGGATTAACATTAGCAGGAGGATTCCATGCAATAAACTTTTGTCCGTAAGGTATTGCAATACTCATGTGTACACCATCCTTATGAAATTATCGTCACTAAAATAAAATTATATCATTATTTTATTTTTAAGACAATTTATAAAGATGGAAAAAATATCATATCTAAAATCCTCAAAAATGGAATAAATATTTTTGCCCCAGGAAACTCTAAAAGTGATAATGAAAATAATGAAACCAACTTTTCGGGAGGTAAAAACATGCCAAAAACTGTAGTTGGAATATTTCAATCAGAAAGGGTAGCAAAGGAAGCTGTCGAAGATTTAAGAAAAGCAGGCTTTGATAGGGAAATTTCAGTACTGGCCAAAGGGCAGGAAGGCGGCCAGCAAGCAGATGCTGAACAAGCAGAAACAGGAACTGCCATGGGAATTGATGCTAATGATGCAATAGCTGGAAACGCTGAGCCTTCAGTAGCAGATGGCGCAACCACAGGCGGCGTTCTCGGAGGCCTCGCAGGATTAGCAGTAGGAGCAGGCGCTCTTGTTATTCCCGGCCTTGGACCACTTGTAGCAGCAGGTCCTATTGCCGGTCTGCTATCAGGAGCAGCTACAGGCGGAGTAGGTGGAGCATTAGTAGATTGGGGAATTCCTGCTGAAGAAGGACGCCATTATGAGGAGCAGATTAAACAAGGTAAAATAATGGTTTCTGTTAACACAGACGAACAGCATGCAAGTCAAGCACAGGAAATCCTTAAAAATCACGGCGCAGAAGAAATTAAAACCCACGACCAAAAATAATTTAAAAGAGGTAGTGCAAGGAAAAACTTTCCATGTACTACCTTTCTTATTTGAAGTTTTAATTTTATAAGATAATTCTTTCAGGTACACTATAAATATTAGCTTTCTTACCTCGCACATATCCAATAACTGTAATATTTAAATTTTCAGCAATTTCTATTGATAATGCAGTGGGAGTTGAAAGGGAAACAACTACCGGAACACCCATTGCATACGACTTTGTAAGAATTTCTGACGATATTCTTCCTGTTGTTATTAGCATATCTGCCTTTATCTCTTTATTTTGAAGTAAAATACTTCCAAATACCTTATCAACAGCATTATGTCTTCCCACATCACTTTTGATAACTTGTACTTTGTTATCCTCCACTAAAGCTGCTTTATGTATTCCCCCGGCAGTTTCACCCTTTTCATCTGTTTTTTTTGCAACTGCTTTAACAAGTGTGAAAATTGTCTCCACTTCAAATTTATTGACTACTGGAAATGGCTTAATATCCATAACATCATTAAGATGATAAAAAACCGTACCCTTACCGCAACCACTTGTAAGGTATCTTTTTCCATATGTAGCTTTAGCAATTTTTCTATAAACCTTTAATTCAATCCAAATTAAACCTTTATCTTTATCAACTAAAATTTCTTTAATATCATTGGCATTTGTAATTATTTTTTCTGCAGCTAAAAAACCCACTGCAAGCTCCTTTAAGTGAGTAGGTGTACAAAGAAGAGTGACAAATTCTTCACCATTAATATATATTGTTATTGGGTTCTCTCGGACTATTCTCAGCTCTTTTTTTGTAAAAACACCACTTTCTTTTACCTGCAATACTTTTTTTAAAATAGCCAAAATTATCACCCACTCACAATAGTTTCATTTATTTTAACATATTTTACTGACCGGTAGCTTTTTTCTTATTTTCTTTTTTTGTAGTATTTTGGGTTTTTCTACGGAAAATCTCCACTAATTAATCGAATTTACTAAAACAAATACTCCTTTGGAAAAGAAACACTATTATTTTTAAACTTATTTTTACATACAATATAATTGCCGGTGTACATTAAAAAAAGGAGGTTCTTTCATTTAATGGCCAAAATAATGTCAGAAGATCTTAAGTATGAACTGGCAAAAGAACTGGGAGTCTATGACACAGTACAGTCTGAAGGATGGGGCGCTGTTTCTTCACGAGACTGTGGTAACCTGGTTAAACTGGCCATTGCCCATGCTGAAGAAATGCTAGCAAAGGGTTATAAAATCCGTTAAATGTACACCAGGCAAAATCGGCAGCTATAATGCTGCCGATTTATATTACTTTGTTTCTCCTAAATTTTTAATTCTTCTCTCTCGTGAAACAATCTCTGTAATTTTAACACCAAAATTTTCATTCACTACAACAACTTCACCCTTAGCAATTAAAGTACCGTTAACCAGTATATCAACCGGCTCATCTGCCAGTCTTTGCAACTCGACAATAGAACCCAGATTAAGACTTAAAATTTCATTAATTGGCTTTTTAGTTTTTCCTAACAAAACTGAAACCTTAAGGGGAATATCTAGAATAAGATCAAGGTTTTTGTTGCTTGGATAATCAGTTATTTCCTCAGTAGAAGGCTGAGAAATTTGGCCTACATCTGATGGGTAAACCTTTTCCTGATGAGATTGTATAGAACCACTGCTACTTTCTACGGCGCTTACTTCTTCATCATCACCTGCAGTACCTCCTGAACCTGACATCAAGAGCTGTATTTCTTGTTTTGCAATATCTACAGGTATAACCAGCATAATGTCACTTTTTAATAGTTTTCCAATTTGCAGGTTTAAAGAAATCACAACTATATCCTCTTCATTATCTCCAATGGTATAAAAGTCGTCTTTTTCATGGTCTATTAAAGTAACAGTGGGAGGAGAAATTCCTACCTTTTTATTAAAAATGGTTGATAATGAAGTAGCTGCTGAACCTACCATTTGATTCATTGCTTCAGATACGGCGCTTAACTTAATCTCATCCAATTCGGAATTAACATTTTGACCGTCTCCCCCCATCATGAGATCGGCAATAATAGCAGCGTCAGTTTGCTTCATGATCAATAGGTTTGTACCTTCTACACCTGATGTATAGTTCACTTCAATTACTACATAGGACGCTTCAAAACTTTCATAGAGCTCTTTGAGAGTAGTAATCCATACTTTGGGTGTGTTAATCCAAACCTTTTGACCTAAAATATCTGACAAAGCTGTTGAAGCTGAGCCGGCGCTAATATTTCCTATTTCCCCTAAAGCATCCTGCTCCTCCGGTGTCAGGAGCCCTTCCTTTTCAAACTTTGAATGGGACTCCAGAGAATCATTGTCTTTATCTTCTAACCCGGAGATATCATCATTTTGTGCAAGCAAAGCGTCTATTTCTTCTTGAGATAGGAAAGAATTATCCATCCTTAAGTCTCCTCCTGTAATTTTTCAGTTACTTGAACTGCAAATTTTTCTCCCACCACTCCGGGCTGAATCTTATATTTAGGATATCCTTCCACAAGTAAATCCATATCATCCTGGATATTTTTATCAAGTGTTATGACGTCCCCTTCACTTAACTGCAAAAAATCCCTTACTGTTAACTCAGTTTCTCCACACACTGCTGCAAGTGTTAACGATACCTGACTTAAACGCTGCTTAATTTTATCTTGCGTTTTGTCAGGCCCTCCGCTTTCGTGGCTGGCAAACCAAAAATGGGCAGAGAGTTTTGAAATTACACCTTCCAAAGTTATAAATGGTAGGCAGATATTTAAAATCCCCTGATTCTCACCAATATCAGATGAAAAGGTTATAATTGCAACTGTCTCATTGGGAGATATTATTTGGTTGAATTGTGGATTTGTTTCAAGTGACTCAATTTTTGGAGTAAACTTAAATACATCTCCCCAGGCATAAGCCATATTTTCAAGTATCCTTTGATTAAGTTTTCTTAATACACCAAGCTCAATATCAGTAAGCTCTCGTACTTTGCCCATTTTCTTACCGGAACCGCCAAATAAGAGATCAATTATTGGAAATGTAAAGTTATGGTTACATTCTAAAACTGCACTACCGGTTAAAGGTTGCATTTCAAAAATTGTCATCAAAGTTGTACCAGGAATGGAAACCAGAAAATCCTCATACGTTAATTGATCAACAGAAACTATATTTATGGAAACGGTAGTTCGTAAATAACCTGATAAAAAATTAGATAGCATTCTGGCAAAATTTTCATGGATCATCTGTAGAGTCCTTAGTTGATCCTTGGTAAATTTATTAGGTCTGCGGAAATCGTATTTTTTTATATCTGTTGTTGTTGGGTCCTTGCTAATATCAACTGCATTTATTTCTCCACTGTCCAGTGCATTTAAAAGTGCATCAATTTCTGACTGGGAAAGAACTTCTTTCATAAACTATCCCGCTCCTACCCATTAATTATTTAGAAGCTTTTTCAAGCGCTTGAATCACACGCTCCTGTTGGAAAGGTTTTACTACAAAATCCTTTGCGCCAGCTTGAATTGCTTCCATCACCATCATTTGCTGACCCATGGCGCTGCACATTATTATCCTGGCATCAGAATCAATTTGTTTTATTTCTTTAACGGCAGCTATACCGTCTTTTTCAGGCATTGTAATATCCATTGTTACCAAATCAGGTTTTAGTTCCTTATACAATTCCACGGCTTTGACCCCATTTTCTGCCTCACCGGCTACTTCATAACCATTTTTATTTAAAATATCTTTAATCATCATTCTCATAAAAGCAGCATCATCCACAACTAACACTCTTTTTCCCATTTTAAAGACCTCCCCTGTAATGTTTTATAAACTTACTCCAACAGAGTTAAAAATTTTACCTAATGAATCAACCTGCGGTAGCATAAAGAAATAGCCATCTATCACTACATCTTCATCATAAAACCTTGTTTCAATAATCAAAGCTTTGTCGTCAAAATATCCCCTTTCCAACAAGGCAGCGCTTAAAACAGCCCCAAGCATGTCGTGAGCAAATGCAGGAACAGATGGCTGCATATTCAAATTAGTCATTAAGCTCATGGCATTTAAAATAGAACCGGTCAAAATATTACCCACTTCTTGGAGCGCTGACTGGGCTGTTTCATCAAATTCCTTGTATGTACCCGGTAATAAGCCCATTAACCTATCCACCAGTTGAAGTGCACTTTGCTCTTTTAATATAAAAAATACATTAGAAGGAGTATCACCTGTTACCTCTAAGCTAATACAGATCACCACTTCTTCTTCATCACCAAATAATTGCACCAGTTGATTTAAGTCACTTACTGCAGCTTGAGGAACTTCCATATCAATTTTTTTTCCAATCATTTGCGAAAGAGAAGTAGCCGCATTACCTGCCCCAATATTACCAATTTCCTTCAAAACGTCCAAGTGAATTGCTTGTAATTTATCCCATTTACCCATCAAAAATTCTCCTTATTCAAGTTTTGTAAATTTCTGATATGCCTAGTTCAAAGCTACTTTTTGATAAAACCATGGAGAAATTTTGGTAAACCTTAGCTCCCTATAATTTAAAATGCTTTCAGTAGCTCCAATAAATAAAATTCCATCTGCAACAAGTGAACTCCAAAATTTCCGGTATAACCTGTTTTGTGTTTCCTTGGTGAAATAGATTGTGACATTCCTACAAATTATCAGATCATACCCATTCGGATATTCATCTCTAAGCAAATCATGTTTTTTGAAATTGACTTTTCTTTTTATTTCCGGTATCACACTCCATAATTCGTTATCTTTTTGAAAATATTTTTCTAGCCTCTCTTGGGAGACATTTTTTAGAAGTTCCTTTCTATAAGATCCCTCACGTGCAGCATATAACATTTTTTCATCTATATCAGTGGCATCAATGGTATGTGTAACACCTGGAGTGAGTTCATGAAGTATAATGGCTACAGAGTAAGGTTCGGCGCCGTTTGAGCATGCTGCGCTCCAAATTTTTAATTTCTTTTTTCGAGATAAAAGTGTGGGAAGAATTTTATTTTCCAGGGTTTCAAAGACATTTTTATTTCTAAAAAATTCCGATACATTAATAGTTAATTTATCTAAAAAAACATCTTTCTGCTTATTGTCTTTTGCCAGAACTCGATAATAATCTTCATAGGCGTCAAACCCTTGAGATTTCATCAAATGATCTATCCTGCGCTTCAACTGTCTTTCTTTGTATCCCTGCAAATCTATATTGAGCTTTTTAGATACAGCTTGCCTAAAATCATTAAAATCCACTTAATCTCCCCACCTCTAGATCTCTTTTGGGGAACTACCTACGGTACGAACAAACACTTTCTTTAAAGAACAGTCTAAAATCATTGTTCTTCCTACAGTTCCCCCGGTATCTTCTCCGGTTATTCTTATGCCTAAACTATGTAAAACTTCATGGGTCTTTTCAGTATTTCTCTCACCAATATTTAACAGCGAAGAGCCGGATTGACTCTTAAACATCTGTGCCCCACCGGCTATTTTGGCATGGAGGTTATTTCTTTTAGCGCCCATTTTTAAAACTTCCTGTAAAAGTAAAGGTATTCCTGTATCAGCATATTTTGAAGGATTAATCGCTTTAGAAAAATGTGTACTGTCAGGAAGCATGATATGTATCATTCCTCCAATACCAGACACTTTATCCAACAATACTACTCCAACACAAGAACCCAGTCCCAAAGTGACCAACTTATCTGGCGGTTTGCAAGTTTTATGCTGAGCTATCCCTATCTTATATTCCTTATCTTTTACTACTGCTTCCCCATAGTACATTTTATATTTTCCCCCGATTTATTAAAACTTTAAGAGGATATTCGAAAAGTCCTTTTCGAACACTCATTTTAACTTATTTTATTATGTTATTTTTCTATAATTTTCTACTAGATATAAAATTTTTCCTGCTTTTAAGGCCTATTTTATCGTACCAACCTCATTAACCGTCTTTCCCAGAATTCTATCCTGAACCGTAAGGGCCCTACTGTTTAAAGAATAATTCCTGGCGCTTATGATAAGATCACTTACATTCTCTATTACATCAACATTGGAGGTTTCCAAGTAGCCTTGAAGAACATCAGTCTTTTCTGCAGGGTATACCCCGGCCTGCGGAGCCGCATTATAAAGATTTTCTCCCGTTTTCACAAGATAGTCTTTATTTTGAAATGCAACTAACCTGAATTTTTGATCAGGCTTACCCTTTGTAATCCTAATAGCCCCCGCTACTCCTAAAACTCTATTGCCTTTCTTATCTACCAGGTAACCATCTCTATCCTTCTGAAAGGAGCCGCTTCTAGTATATTTAAAACCATCAGGAGTCTGGAGTACAAAAAAAGCATCTCCCTTTACAGCAAAATCCAACTTTCTTCCTGTTTCCTTAAAGTTTCCCAATGTAAAATCAGTTTTAGTTTTCCCGGGTTGTGCTCCATGGGAAATATCCCCAATAGTTTCCTCTCCATTGATGGTAAGCAATGCTTCCTTAAAGGTTGTAAAGGAAGTTTTCTGTTCTTTAAACCCGGGAGTATTTACGTTAGCTAAATTATGAGACACTGTATCTATCTTGTATTGAATTGCATTTAATCCCGTATTGGATGCATAGATTCCCCTCAGCATTTTCCTTCCTCCTCTACAGCAAATATTTAACTTGCAATCAATAACAAAAATCCAGCTACAAAAAATCCCACTCCCATCCCGAATAATATCGGTGCATATTTTTTTCGCCAGCCGTTTATTTTTTTAAGCTTAGAATTAATTCTACTTCACCCTTCCCTCTGTTAAATTTACGAGCAATTTCAGTAACGGAGACTCCTTTCTGATATTCTTCATACATTTTTTCATATTCCTTATTGTTAATTTCACGTTTCATAGTTCTTGAAAAACTCATGCCTGGTGGACCACTGGCTAGAGTATGAGATTTAGTTTCTGCTTTTTGAAGTTTAATTTGATGCGAGATATTTTCAAGGGATTCTGCCAACAGGTCAACCTTAGCATTGAGGATTTCAAGCTTTTCATCAACTAATTTTTCCACCTTCATTGCATTATTAGTTTCCTTGTCCTTAAAGTTTGCTAATACCTCCTGATATGTTAAAAGAATTAGTATAATGCCTATCACAATAAAGAAGAATTCCATTACCCATCACGCTCCAGCTTTTTGCGTAAAGATGCCAGTGCAGATGTTTTAATTTGCGAAACTCTTGCTACACCAACATCTAAAACTTCAGCTATTTCTTTCATAGTTAATTCCTCATAATAATAAAGGGTTAAAACTAACCTTTGACGTTCATTCAACTCTGAAATTGCTTCACTAAGAAATTTTTCCCTTTCATCCCGTATAATTCTTTCTTCCGGTGATTCATCAGCAGGTGCAGAGATTGTATCTTCAACTTTGATTTCAGCAATCTCTGAAAAACCTAAAGTTTGCTCTAATGAAACATTAGAAAGAAATTTAAAGGATTCCAGAGCCTCTTCTATTGTGTTTTCATCCATGCCTAATTCGGAAGCTAGAGCATTTAAAGGTACTTCTTGTGCTGTTTCCTTTGCTAATCTGTCCATGGCATCTGTTATTTTACGTACCAGTTCCCAGCGTCCGCGTGAGACGGGGGCATCCTTTCTTAAGGCATCCATTATGGCACCTCTAATACGTAAAGATGCATAGGTTGAAAATTTTACACCCTTCGCCGGCTGATATCGTTTTATCGCTTCCATGAGACCCAGAACGCCATACCCTATTAAATCCTCTCTATCCCAGTGATCCGGAAGCTTAACATCAATCCTACCGGCTATTTTCTGGACCAGCGGTAAATACTCTTGCGGGTCAATGGGTTTATATTTTTCCATTAAGAATCACTCCGACGCAGATGCAGAGTTTTACGCATTTGAGAAAAAACAAATCTTATTATGATGTCCCTTTCCCTTTCTGAGATATCTTCAAATTTTATACCTGTCTTAAAACGGGATATATCAGCGATTTTTTCCTCTTCACTTCTAACTACCTGTCCTAACAATTTCATAGTAATATCAGTACAATCGATATCAATTGGGATCTCTAAAACCAGTAGCGAAAGAGGGGGAAGGTCCTCCGGAAGTATAAGCTGTACCCCCCCACCACTTAAATCTATAGAAAAAGCTTTTTGAGAAGGTTTTACTTTTTCCCAGTTTTTTCTGTCAGAAATTATCTCATATTTCACTTCAAGTGCAACCTCAACCCTTACAAAATCCCTTCTTTCAATCTTTTTATATTTGTGAGGCTTCTTAAGAATATACAGTGAAAGTCCATTTTCTTCCTTTTTTCCCAGAACTTCTGAAAAGAAATTAAAACAGGAACTGCCTGAAAAAGCTGTAACGTTTACAATATCACCTTTGTGAAGGTTAAGCTTATGCCTTTTATAAACAGGAACCCCTATGAGAAAAGAATCATCAAAAATGTCCTGTATTAAACTTTTATAGATTGTATCATCATCCTGTGACATTATCTCTATTTTGCTGTTGACTTTTAAAATTTCTTTCGTTTTCATATAGGAAACCCCTTACTTAAAAATGCGGAATAACTTTAAAAAGAAATTATCTGTTCCTTGAGGAGATTGCATGCTTTTTTGTATTAGATTGTGTGCCATTTGAGAAATATCCTTGGCTACTTTACTATTAGGGTGTGAAACACAGTAAGGTTTCTGCTCCTTGACAGATTTGCCCACAGTTAAATCATCACTGATGAAACCTAACCTTCTAACCTTTATCTCCAGGTATTTGCCGGCAACTGTCTCTATTTTTCGGGCAGTTTCACAGGCTTCCCGCACCGTACTTGCCTTGTTTATAACAATGTAAACTTCTGTATGTAATTGAAATTTTGATATTATTTTAATAATCCCGTAAGCATCAGTAATGGAAGTTGGCTCAGGTGTGATGACTATTACCACATCATCAGCAGCGGAAATGAAACCCAAGACATTTTTTGATACTCCTGCTCCACAGTCAATTATTAGATAATCCAACTCCCTGGAAAAATCTTTCAAGTCAGCCATGAGACGTTCTCTCTCAGAATATCCTATATTTGCCAGCTCATGAATCCCGGATCCTCCAGGAATAATTTTTATCCCTTCCGGACCATCTAAAACAATTTCCTGCAAGCTCTTTTTACCCAAAAAGACGTCATATAGTGTATACCGGGGTATAATTCCAAACATAATATCAACATTAGCCAGTCCCAAGTCCGCATCCAGAATCATTACTTTTTTACCGGCTCTGCTTAGTTCTATCGCCAGGTTTACTACAATGCTCGTTTTCCCGACTCCGCCTTTACCGCTGGCAACAGTAATTATCCTCATTTGCGACTCACCGGTTTTACCGGTTTTGTTTTGAGTTGTCATTGCCAGTTTCCTTAATTTTTCAGCCTGGTCCACCATCATCAGACCACATCCCCCAAAATCAACTCAGCCAGAAGCTCAGGACTACCTGCATCTATATCATCAGGTACACTCTGTCCATTGGTTATATATGCTATTGGTAAGCCTGTAATATAAGCAGCATTTAAAATGGAACCTAAAGCTTCGGTCTCATCTATTTTAGTAAAAATGAGCTTTGAGTAATTAAGCATTTTAAAGTCATTTAACATTCTCATCATATCCCGGTCTTTAGTTTCAGAGCTTAAGACCAGGTAGATATCAATAGGCTCAACAGCCTGCAAATATACTTTTAATTCGGATATCTGAGAAGCACTTTTTGACGGGCGCCCTGCAGTATCTATCAGGACAAGATCTTTTTTTCTGTTCTTTTCAACTGCCCTTTTAAATTCGCCCGGTGTCATTACTACATCTACCGAGACACCAATTATATCGCCATATGTTTGCAGCTGTTGAACAGCCCCAATACGATAAGTATCTATTGTTATGAGGCCAATATCAAGACCATTAAAAAGCGAGAAATGAGCTCCAAGCTTGGCAAGTGTTGTGGTTTTTCCTACACCCGGCGGCCCCACAAAGGCAAGTATATTTGATTTTTGGTTGGAACGGGTGACAGGTTTAATAAATGATGCTGCCCTTTTTAATAATTTTTCTTTAAAAGCTTCCCCTTGATAATCCTCTTCTTTAAAATCCTGTAATAACACTTCAACAATATCGGGTTGAATTTCTATATCAGTTAGCGCTTTTTTAAGTTTTCTTAAATTGTAACTCTCATCATTATTTTCATTTTCCTTTTTTGAAAGAGCTAAATCCTTTTCAGTAACCTTTTTGAGAAGTTCTTTAATCTGCCACAGCTCCTGTTTGAGCCCACCATCTTCGCTATCTTTCACTTGAGGTTTTATAGATACTTTTATACTTTCTTTTTCTTCAGTTTCATCAACTGCAGCAGTAACTTCTAACTTGCGCGGGGAAAAAAAGCCCTTTATGCCCCTCTCTCTAATTTTTTGACTGCTAACTATTACTGCATCGGGTCCCAAATCATTTCGTATTAAATCACATGCTTCCTTCATGTTCCTGGCAAGATAACGTTTAATCTTCATTAGACATCACCGTACCTATGGCTTCAACTTCTAAATCCGGAGTTAGTTCATTTATGGCAACTACTGAAAAATCAGGCATAAACCTTTCTAATAAACGGCGAAATGGAAGTCGTATACTTGAAGAACATAACACTACAGGAGGTAGCCCCATGAGAGAAAATTGTTCCCCTGCTTCTTTGAGCTGATTAAATATATGCTGGGTAGCTTCAGGAGAAATAGCAGGATAACTGCCTTCAGAAGTATTTTGCAGTGAGTCTAACAACTGCTTTTCTAAAGCAGTGTCCAGGGTTACCACCGTCATTTTTCCATCTACAGAAAGCTGCTTGCTGATGTTTCTAGCCAGGGCCTGCCGGGTAGCTTCCGTGAGATAATCAATATCTTTGGAAATTAAAGCTGCATTAGAAATAGCTTCCAGGATTGCTTCAACATCCCTGATGGAGACCCTTTCAGCAAGGAGGTTTTCCATAACCCTTTGAATTTCGCCTATCGACAATACATCTGGCACCAATTCATTTACCAGAGCCTCATTATTTTCTTTGACCATATCTATTAAGTCCTTAACATCCTGCCTTGATAATAGCTCGGAAGCATGCGACTTTATAAATTCAGTTAAATGTGTAATAAGTACAGTGGCTGCATCAACTACAGTCAACCCTTCCAGCTCAACTTGCTCCTTACTTTCCTCAGTTATCCACCAGGCAGGCAGCCCAAAGGTTGGCTCTGTTGTCTTAATCCCATCTATACTTACCTCTTGATCAGTGGGATTCATTGCAAGATAGTGATCCGGCATCAACTCACCACCAGTAATATCTACCCCTCTAATTTTAAATCGATAGGAATTAGGGGATAGCTGCAAATTGTCCCTTATTCTAATAGGGCGCACAAAAATTCCCATTTCTGTAGCACACTGCCTTCTTACTGCCGCAAGACGGTCTAACAAATCTCCCCCCTGCTCTTCATCGGTAAGAGAAATGAGGTTATAACCAATTTCTATTTCAAGGGGATCAACTTGAAAGAGATTGAGCACATTTTCCGGTTCCTTTGGAGCTAGTTTCTGTTCTTCTTCCCGGACCGCAAGTTCTTTCTTTTTCTTTTCTTCTCCATAAAGTGCAAAGGCAGTATATCCTGTCCCGGCAGCTAATATCATAAAAGGTAAAAATGGTAAACCCGGAATAATTGCTAGAACTAAAAGAATTGCAGCTGCTAAAGCTATTACCTTTGGAAAAGCTCCTAACTCACCTGTTAAATCAAGTCCGAAACTTCTTCCGGAGCCTGCCCTTGTCACTAAAATACCAGTAGCTGTTGAGATTAAAAGCGCCGGTATCTGTGAAACCAAGCCATCACCCACTGTTAGGAGCGTATATGTTTCCAGCACTGATGTAACAGGCATCCCCTTTTGCCACATTCCAATTACAAGTCCGCCAACAATATTTACCAATGCTATTACAATACCGGCTATGGCATCACCCTTAACAAATTTGCTGGCGCCATCCATTGCACCGAAAAAGTCTGCTTCCCGCTGTAACTTTTTTCTTCTTTCCTTTGCTTCTTGCTCTGTTATCAAGCCGGCATTAAGGTCAGCATCAATACTCATTTGTTTTCCAGGCATTGCATCGAGGGTAAAGCGGGCTGCAACTTCGGCTACCCTGCCGGCGCCATTTGTAATAACTACAAACTGAATAACCGTAATAATTACAAAGATTATAAATCCAACAATATAATTTCCTCCAATGACAAAGGATCCAAAAGCCTGAATCACTTTACCGGCAGTGGCATGATTAAGTATTAGACGGGTTGATGAAATATTTAAAGCTAGCCTAAAAAGTGTAAGTACAAGAAGTAACGACGGAAAAACAGACAGTTGCAGGGGTTCTGTAACAAAAAGTGTAGTTAAAAGAACTATTAAACCAAGAGAAAGACTACATGTTAGGAGTATATCAAGTATAGAAGGCTGCAGTGGAATAACAATTATGATTACTATGGCAACTACCAAAGCAGCTATTAATAAGTCACTATGACCGCTTAATCTTTTAAGGTTTAACAGCAGACTACTTCTGGGTGTGGCCACATTATTTCCCCCTCTTATCCATCTGGTAAACGGCTGCCAGTATTTCAGCAACTGCCTGGTATAACTCTACCGGAATATTTTCATCTATTTCAACAGTATCATATAAGGCACGAGCCACAGGTTTGTTTTCTATAATGGGAATATCATGTTCTTGTGCTTTTTCCTTTATCTTTTGAGCTATAAACTCTGCTCCTTTAGCAACGACTTTAGGCGCTTCCATCTCATCTTCATATTTCAGTGCAACAGCCAAGTGAGTCGGGTTGGTAACAACAACCGTAGCTTCAGGGACACTTTCCATCATCCGAACCTGAGCCATTTGGCGCTGTTTTTCCTTTATCTTGGCTTTTATTTGGGGATCTCCTTCAGTTTGTTTCATTTCTTGTTTTACTTCATATTTTGACATTTTTAAGTTCTGGCGAAATTCCCATTTTTGATATACAAAGTCCAATACGGCGATAATAAAGAAGATTAGTCCAGCTCCCAAAGAAATTTGAAAAATAAGTTTTCCTAAATATGAAGCTATCTCGGAAACACCCATATCCGGCAAGAAGAACAACCTCTGGAACCTGTTTTTTACAAGGTTAAAAACAACCAGTCCAACAATGGTAATCTTAAATAATGCTTTTCCGAACTCGACTAGCGCTTTTTTGGAAAACATTTTTTTGAATCCTTCTATTGGATTCAGATTGCTGGCCTTAGGTTTAATAGCTTCCGGAGCAAATAAAAAACCCACCTGCAAAAAATTTGCCGCCAATCCAAAGACTATTGCAACTATAAATATTGGCCCCATTAAAGTAAAAAGCGTAGTAACACTCATCCTGTATAAGCGTATTAGCTGGTCATCACTTAAGGGAACAGTTAGTTCAGCAGCAAGGATGTGTTGCATAAAGCCTATAATGTTCTGGCTAAAATACCCCCTGGTCCAATAAATAAATATAATCATAGCCATGATCACAATAGCCGCGTTCAAGTCAGAACTTTTGGCAACCTGTCCCTTTTTTCTTGTTTCTTGTCTACGGTGGGGAGTAGCTTCTTCAGTTTTTTCCTCAGATCCAGCAAAAAGCTGTAAATTTATTTTCCGAAGTCTGTCGTACTTACACTTTTCATTCATGGCGCTAGATACTCCATTATCAGGACTAGATCTTTTTCCATCTGTGAAAGAATGTTTCCGATGACTACAGCCAGTACCGGCAGGGCCAGAGTGAGGGTTATAATTCCCAGTCCGGCCTTCATGGGAAAACCAAGTATAAATACGTTAAGCTGAGGCACTGTCCGGGCCAGTAAACCAAGGGAAATATCACATATTACCAAAACAGCTATAAAAGGCGCGGCAACTCTGAAACCAAGTGCGAACATACCTACAAAGATTTTTACAATAGCTGCAACGAATGCTGTTTTAAACACTGCCCCCTGCAGTGGAATAAGCTCGTAGCTATGGGACAAGGCCATTAACAAGATGTGATGGCCGTCTATTGCCAGAAATAAAAGAATGCCAAGGATATTCATAAACTGTCCCACCAAAGTGATTCTTGACTGGTTTTGGGGATCAAAAACTGCAGCCATTGCAAATCCCATTTGAATATCCATAAATTCCCCTGCAATCCTCACTGCTGTAAAGGTTAGCATACTTACAAAACCTAAAACAAGGCCAACTAGCACTTCTTTACCCACTAAAAAAACATAAGCCACTATTTCTGTTGGAATATCTTCCATACCATGGACGGCTGGATAAATAAGTACAGCCAGGAAAAACCCCATACCTACTCGCACCAAACCGGGCATTCCTTTCATAGAGAAGAATGGCGCCGCTGACATAAAGGCTGTTATCCTGGCCAGTACCAGAAAGCCCAGCTGTAAACTCTCAAATTCAGGCACACTCTCTCCTCCTAACGAACCATATTAGCCAGATTGCCAAAAATATTTACTGCAAAGTCCGTAAGGAGATTCAGCATCCAGGAACCAAATATTAAAAGTGCTACAAAGACAGCAATTATCTTCGGAACAAAGGTCAGTGTCTGCTCTTGAATTTGAGTTGTTGCCTGTAAAACACTAATTGCAAGCCCTACCAAAAGACCCAGCCCTAAAGCAGGCGCAGCAAGTATAAGTGCAAGGCTTAGTGCATCGCGCGCTATGGAAATTACCATTTCTTGAGTCATTTTGCACAACCCCTAGCCTTTAAAACTACCGGTAGCTTTCCAGTAAAGATTTAACAACAAGAAACCATCCATCAGTCATCACAAACAGCAAAATCTTAAAGGGAAGTGAAATTATAATGGGGGGAACCATAAACATCCCCATGGACATTAAAGTGCTTGCCACCACCATATCAATTACTAAAAAGGGTATATATATTAAAAACCCCATTTGAAATGCAGTTTTAAGTTCACTGATCATAAAAGCTGGTATTAAAACATGTAGTGGCAAATTATCTTTATTATCAGGCCTTTCTGTTTCTGACATTTTTATAAAAAGCGCTAAATCCTTTTCTCTTGTTTGCTTTAACATAAAGTCTTTTAATGGAATAGCTGCTTGAGATAGCGCTGCTTCCTGGGTTATTTCACCAGCAAGATAAGGATCAATTGCTTCTGTTTTAATCTCACCATAAACAGGAGCCATTGTAAAAAAGGTTAAAAATAGCGCTAAGCCAATAAGCACCTGGTTTGGAGGAGTTTGTTGCGTTGCCAGGGCATTACGTACAAAAGACAGAACCACTACAATACGTGTAAAGGATGTCATCATAATTAAGATGGCCGGGGCCATGGCAAGCACCGTTAGTAGAGTTAATAATTTTAAAGAGTCAACAACTTCCTCGGGATTATCAGTGGGATTAACCTGTAAATCAATACTGGGCAAAGGTTCGGCAAGAGCCGGCATGGCAAATATTAAGAGTAAAAGCATAAAAAAGATAATTGCAAAAAATTGTAACCTACCATTATTCATCCATGCCGCCTCCCTTTTTGAACCTTTTAAGAAAGTCGGCAAAACCAGGTTGTTCTTCCTCCAGGTCACCTTCCTGATGGTACTCTACTTCTTTTAATAATGTTATTTCATTTTCTGTAGCGCCAATAAGCAGATAGTCATCCCCTACCTTAACAATATTTAAAGTTGCTTTTGGGGTAAGAGCAATCTGGTCTATAACTTTGAGATTTTTTCCCTGGTATCTTAAATATTTCTTGGTGAGTCCAAATTTTATTACCAGGTAGGCTAGTCCTGCTACAAGTGGTAAGAAAATTATTACCCGTAAAAATGCTTCCCAAAAACTCTGGTCCATTGATGTCACCCCTAATTCTCGGGTAAGTCCCTATCTCGCTTAAATGAGTTAATTCTTACACCATACTCTTCATTAATAACTACAACTTCTCCCGAAGCAAGCCAGTGTTTATTTAAGTAAATATCTACAGTATCCCCTGCCATCTTGTTGAGCGGGATGATAGACTCTTCTTTTAATTCCAGAATCTCCCCCAAGGTAAGTTCCGTATCTCCCAATTGGACCTCTATTTCTACGTCAATATTTTTCAAAAAGCTTAAGTCCTCCTTATCCCCAGAAGTGTCAGCAGGCTTCAGGGGGCAAAACTGTGCTTTTTTGATGTTGTTTGATTTACTATTTCCTTTATCCTCATCAAGATTTAACATCTGCCTGATGTGTTGCTCCGTTAAATTGTTTAAACCCATCTAGTACCCCCCTACTGGATTATAAATTCTTCAAAATATAAACCTATTATTTTCCCTTTTGTCAGTTCATAATTAATGGCATTTAACAGCTCCTGCCTTAATTTTTCAGTATTCTGGGGACTGTTTAAATCTCTAACCTTTTTACTACGAAGGATATTTAAAACAATATCCTTTATTCTATGAATCTTTAAGTTGACTTCTTTTTCAAGATCCTTTGATACATACTCCATGGTAATGGTAGTCCTGAGATATCTTCTATAACCTGTGTCTGCAAGATTGACGGTAAAGCTTTGTAAAGTTGTTTTTCTTATGTCCTCAATGGGCACAATACCCTCTTCTTCAGCAGGCGTTTTAGCCAGAGTATTGGCCACAAAGAAATATGAAAATGCAGCTACTACAAGCGCCAGTGGCAATGCAAATATCACAATCAATAGCAAACGCCTTTTCTTTTTAGGTTTTTGCTGCTGGTTTTCCGTATTTTCCGGCGGCATCTTATTCAACTCCTTCCCCAAAATACGGATCTCTGGAATTAATAACAATTACAACACGACGGTTCCTAGCCATATTTTCTAACGAATCATTTGGAACAACAGGATGGTATTCACCATAACCTACTGCACAAAACTTTTTGGGATCCAATCCCAATTTTTCAGTTAGGTATCTTACAACAGTTACCGCCCTTGCAGTTGAAAGTTCCCAGTTACTGGGGAATTGGGCATTATGAATAGGCCGGTTATCTGTATGTCCTTCAACTGAAATAGTATAAGGAACCTCCTTAAAGAGTCCAGATAATTCCTTAAGAAGCTTGCGCGCTTCAGGTTTCAAGTAGGCCTTTCCCGAAGCAAACAAAATTTTATCCTTTATTTCAAGAGCAACGCCCCTCTCACTATAGTGCACCGTTATCTCAGCATCCAGATCATTTTCCTCTATGTACTCCTGTACTGCAATATAAATTTCTGCCAGGGGGTCTAGTCGGCTCATATCATTAAAGTGTTTGGGACTATCTACCGGCACATCAAAATCGTGTTCCTTATCTTTTTCCAAAGGTTTGTCCCCAAGATCTAAAATTCCTACACCCTGAAATGAAGCCATAAAGCGTCGAAACTTCACAATATCAATAACTGAAAAAGAATATAGCAGCACGAAAAAAACGAGCAAAAGTGTCATTAAATCAGAAAAGGTTGTCATCCACTCAGGGGAACCTTCTTCTTGTTTCCTTTTATTAAATGGCAACATCATTTTCCAGCCCTTCCTCAGCCCTAGAATTTATTTCAGGATCCATGTAGGAACGGAGCTTTTCTTCCAGTATGCGAGGGTTCATTCCTGTCTGAATTGCTGTTATACCATCCATCATCATTTTTTTAGTCAAGATCTCCTGGTCACTAAGTAATTCCAGCTTCCCAGCAACCGGTATAAAAACAAGATTGGCCATTAATGCACCATAAAAGGTAGTAATAAGAGCCAAAGCCATGGAAGGACCGAGAGCACTGGGATCATCAAGCTTTGAAAGCATCTGAATCAGCCCTATTAGAGTACCTATCATACCAAAGGCCGGGGCAAGGGTCCCCCAGGTTTTGAAAACCCCCTGACCTATTTTATGTCTAAAGGCAGTTGCTTCCATATCTGCCTGAAGAATCTCATTTATTTGCTCCGGATCCAGGGCATCAATCATTAAACGTAAGCCCTTTTGAAAAAAACGGTCATCCAGGCGCTCTATATCATCTTCCAGTCCTAAAAGTCCCTCTCTTCTTGCCTTTCTGGCTAAGTCTGTAAATACTGTAATTATCTCTTCCCTATCCAATGGTTCTGTCGAAAGCACCTTTTTTAAAGTTTTAAATACGCCAACAATCTGTTTCCACTGGTAATTGACAAGAAGTGCGGAAAAGGAACCCCCAACAGTTATTAATAGCGATGATACGCTAAAAAACAAACCTACACTGCTTCCAAGGGATATTGCAACAAAAACTAATGTCAAACCCAATACGATACCAACCGGTGTTAAAATATCCCACTTGCTCATTTATACCACCTCTTCCGCAGCTCCTGAAATTTTTAAGATACGTCCCTTATAGTGAATAACTTTTTCAATAATTTCATCTGCACTTTCCGCAACCATTACTTTTTTCCCGTTAGTTAAAGTTATCATTGTTTCCGGTACGTTTTCAATTCTTTCAATCAAATCAGCATTAATAACAATAGTACTATTATGTAATGTCTTAAGTTTAATCATCTGGAAACACCTTCTCAACAAGTAACTTAAATGAACAAAGCACAAGATTCAGCGGAAGGGAAAACCCTCCACTGAATCTCATTAGCTTATGTTTTTATCTTTTTAGATTGACCAGTTCCTGCAGCATTTCATCAGAAACCCGAATAGTTCTTGAGTTAGCCTGGAATCCCCTCTGGGTAATAATCATATCTGTAAATTCCTGGGCTAAATCAACATTTGACATTTCCAGGGAACCTGAAATAAGCGTTCCCCTGCCATCCTGCCCGGGTTGGCCTTGTTCAGGAGCTCCGGAGTTATTGCTTACTATATACATGTTTTCTCCAACTTTCTTTAAGCCTGAAGGATTGGCAAACTTGGCAAGTCCAATGGTTCCCGCAACCTGATTGTTACCATTTGCATCAACGTAGACAAGATCACCGTTAGCTGTGATATCATAGCTCTTTACTGTCTCAATATCTGAAATCTGAATTTCGCTGCCGCCTGTGTCAAGAACATACATTCCATTTGAAGAGTTGACCAGGTAACCCTCAGAGTCAAAAGAGAAAGCTCCTGCACGGGTATAAAATATTTCATTTCCCCTTCCCAGCATGAAGAAACCATCACCCTGAATCATTACATCTGTATTGTTACCTGTAGTTGATATTGCTCCTTGAGTATGAACTGTATTAATAGAACCAATCATAACACCGGTACCTATTTGAGCAGGATTGGTTCCGCCGGTGTTTGCAGAAGGGGCATTGGCTGCTTTAATTGTTTGACTTAGTGTATCCTGAAAGGTAACATTACTCTTTTTGAAACCAATTGTATTGACATTAGCAATGTTATTACCTACTACATCCATTTTAACCTGGTGAGTCTTTAATCCTGAAACTGCAGAATACAATGAACGCATCATATTTAATCGACCTCCTAAGTATTTTTTTAGAGTATGTTCGAACTCTCATATTTATTAAAGTTTCCAGTACGGCCGCCTGCCCCTGTCAATCAGCAGGCGGAAGGCTTCCTCAGGGAGGTCCGGCCTAGATAATAACCGCACTGTCAATATTGGTAAAAACATTTTCCTTCATTCTCTGGCTGTCAACAGCTGTTATAACAGTCTTGTTCTTAATACTTACTACAAGGGCCATATTATCCATAATAACCAGCGATTCTTTAGCGCCTTTAAGTTGAGCTTTGTTTACGGCACTTGCAAGTCTATCTATCTGACCAGGAGAAAAATTGATATTGTTTTGCTGCATTCTCTTTAAACAATGGCCGCTGAACTTTATTTTTTCATTTGCTAACTGTTTCTGTAAAATTTCTTTAAAATCACTTTTGGAAGCGGAATTATTTGAAGTACTACTGCTTTTGTTTTTTCCGGGTTGGACAGGTGAGACAGGATAATGCAAATTAACTTTGTTGCCCATTAGTCTCACTCCCGGCATTTTCTTCGTAAATCTCCTTGATGGAACTGATTGCTATTTCTTCTCCTCCAATTATAGCATAGGGAATAGAGTCTCTCATTCTAATGGCCTCTACCTTTCCCTCTATCCTACTTTCATCTACCTCAGCTACTGCAATTTTTCCTATTAATCCTGCTGACTGCAAAATGTTAAGGGAAGTGCTGAAACTAGTTTGTTTTTGTAAATAGTTGTTTAAAGTTTCATTCAAAGATGTAAAACCTTCTGCCATGTTCTGCATCTGTTCCAGTGAGCTAAATTGAGCCAGTTGTGCAATAAAATCCTTGTCATCCATGGGGTTAGTCGGACTTTGATTTTGAAGTTCTGCAGCCAGTATTTTAAGAAAATCATCCTTACCAAGCTGTTTTTCTACTGTTCGAAACATATTTCCGAAAGTAGCTGAAGTTGTACCGGTTACACTTGACATTTTATCCCCCCTTTTTTAGGCCAGGATATCAAGTTTCCCACAGGAAACTGATGCTGTCCTTTCTTCAACCTTATTTGTATCCATCATAATATCAGATTCGGAACTAACTGCTTTGACCGTAGATGAATAGCCTCCCTTTTCGTTACCCCTGCCATCATAACCAGGGTTTTCTCCCTGACCTTGACTTCCAACATCTACCCCAAAATGTTGCAATTTTATACCCTGTTGTTCAAGGTTCTCCTTAATCTGGTGCATGCTTGAATTCAACAAGTTTGCCGTCTGTCCATTGTCCGTTATAATGCGAGCAGTAATTGTTCCTTCATGAGAGTGAAGTTGGATCTTGACCTTTCCAAGATGTTCAGGCTTTAAATGAATCTCTAAGCTTGACTGTTTGTTACCCACCATAAGCTTCATTTTTTGAACCATTTGTTCCGCAAGATTTCCAGATTCGGGCTTTAAGTGGGTTGTTTGATTTTGAGAAGTTGCCTGGCTTTTTGCCAAAGCTTCAGATTTGGCAAAGTCTGGTTTTACATTATAATTAACAAAGTCCTGCTGTGTTTGAGCCTTATTGAAATGTTTGCCTTTATCATCTGAATTTTTGCTTACTGAAAAGTCCTCAACAGTGTAGGCATTTTTTGAACTGCGAGTTTTATTAAAGCTGAGTATTGCAATTTCTCTTTTTACATCACTCGTTTCAGATTCACCTTTCATCGGCTTAATAGAATTATTAAATTTATGCCGGGACTTATCATTAATCTTTAATTTAAACCTGTCATTTTTTAACTCAGGGTTATCTTTTTGCAGCTGAGAAGCTTTCTTATTTAAGCTGGGATTATCTCCAAGCTTTTTAGCTGGTATATTTCCTGTTTTCTGTTTTCTTGTCCGACTTTTAACTCCAGGGGTGACATCGTTAATTTTAAAATCTCTTGAAATACTTGCAACTTGAACCCTTGGCTTTTCGCCTGCTGCATCCTGAACTATTTGTGCTTGAGTCTTGTGATTCAGTTCTTGCCGCCCTTTTTGTAGCAATCCAGGTTTTATATTTTGAGGTCCAGAAAATAATTTTACAATTTGATTGTTTTGTGAAAGAATAACATCAAAAACAGCTGCTTTATTGTCCGGGGAACTTTTTGCCGTTTTATCTGCCTTTTTGCTTAGACTCCCCTTTAAATTTAGTGGTTTTTTATTGCCAGAAATATTCTCAACTTCAGACCGCTGCTTTGTTGTTTTTAATAGCTGGATTATAACCTCTGAAAATTGGTTGTTTTCCATTTCAGTAGAAACTTGTTTCTTGTCTGAAGTAGCATTTTTTCCTTTGCTGCAGTTTTTTGAATTTACAACGTGAACAGGTAGCTTGACTATCTCCATCTTTCTCACCTCCTTTCTAAAGTAGATGTTCCCCGGCACTTAACCAGGTGATTAATTTGTCTTACCCTGTTAATCTTTCGTTCGACTGATATCATAATGGTTGTTCATATAACTAACAGCAAGATTAAGTGCCGGGTCGTGTCTCTCGTGCTCCTTTTCGAACACTGATTTCAAGTAGATGTTCTATTCTATATCTACTCTGCCTTACGGCAGTAAGCAGCAATTCCTGCTTCATCAAGATTTTTTTGTTCTTCCTTACCCAGTGTTTTCTGATATTCTTCCATGTATTTTTCCTTTAAACTCTCCATGATTTTTCTTTTCTTAGCAGCCTCTGCTAACTGCAGCCGATGCTTTTTGACAAGGTTTTGTGCATCACGAAGCTTTTTCCTTTGCATTTCAATGCGAGCATTAAGGAAACTGTGATATGTTTCATTGTGCTGCAACATAATCACATTTACAGCTCCAGGGTTAGAATTAGCAAAAGATAAAGCATTCTTCTTTTGCCCGAGTAAATCATTTAGAAACTTTTTTTCCGCCTGGACTCTACGTATGGAGCTTGCCAGCTGCTCCTTCTGTTGTTCCTCTATACTTTCTCTATATTTAAGAACATTTTCCAGATTGAACTTAAATTTTTGCATCTCACTGCACCTCAGATTTAGGGTTTACCCACTAAACGGTAGCTCGAAGAACATTCATAGTTTCCTGGAAGCTATAGCTTTCTTTTATATCCTGCTTAAGAAAGTCCTTTATTGCAGGATAAATGTCTATTGCTTGATCTACCTGAGGGTTAGAGCCCCTTTCATATGCTCCGATATTTATTAAATCTTCATTTTTATTGTAAATGGCAAGATAATTTCTCAATTTAGATGCTAGTTGTTGCTGCTCAGACGTGGTTATTTTAGGCATCAACCTGCTAATACTTTCAAGTACATCTATTGCAGGAAAGTGATTTTGAGATGCTAGTTTTCTGGATAGCACTATATGCCCATCTAAGATACCACGGACTGCATCTGCAATTGGTTCATTCATATCGTCACCGTCTACTAAAACGGTATATAGTCCTGTAATAGACCCTTTATCAGAAGTACCGGCCCTTTCCAAGAGCTTGGGCAACAACGCAAAAACAGACGGTGTATAACCTCTGGTAGTTGGCGGTTCCCCGATAGCCAGTCCAATTTCCCTCTGTGCCATCGCAAAACGAGTTACTGAGTCCATCATGAGAAGTACATTTTTCTCCTGATCGCGGAAAAACTCAGCAATTGCAGTCGCCACCAGCGCTCCCTTTACTCTTAAAAGGGCAGGTTGATCTGAAGTAGAAACAACCACTACTGAACGGGAAAGACCTTCCGGGCCGAGGTCATTCTCAATAAATTCAAGTACTTCCCTTCCCCTTTCACCAATTAAACCTATTACATTGACATCTGCAGAGCTGTTGCGGGCAATCATCCCCAAAAGGGTACTTTTTCCAACACCACTACCGGCAAAGATTCCTAACCTTTGGCCCTTTCCGCAAGTTAAGAGAGCATCTATTGCCTTTATACCTGTTTCCAGAACATCTTTGATAGCTGTCCTGCTTAAAGGATTAGGGGGATCGTTTTGGATAGGATAACTTCCACCTGTTAATTTAAGACTTTCCCCCTGGAGAACCTCACCCAGACTTCCAACTACTTTGCCTAACAATTCTTCCCCAACTCGGATTTTTTGAGATCTTCCAAGCGGGTAAACACTGCACCCAGGTGCAATTCCCCCTAATTCTCCAAATGGCATTAGAAGTGTAGAGTTTTCTTTAAATCCAACAACTTCTGCAAGAAGTCTTTTACCTCCACCCGCAACCTCTATTGAACACAACTCTCCAACAGAAGCATTTATCCCTTTAACCTCTATAGTGAGACCGACAACTCGTGTTACCTTTCCTATAAAACCAAAGAGATTAGATTTTTTAATCCTTTGACGATAGCCCTCTAAGTTTAAGGCAGTCACAAAATATCATCCTTTATTGCCAGTCCAAGCTTTTCGAGCATCGTTTGCAGGGTCCCGTCAATATATCCCTGTTCCGTCTCTACACGACAACCTGCTGGTTCCAAATTAGAATCGGCAATAATCTGAATGTTTGCGGGTGAGTCAAGTTCGGAAATAATATCCTGTTTTCTGGTTCTTAAAATTTCAAGGTGGCTGGGGTTTACATAAATAACAAATTTTTGAGATTCCCTTTTCTGCTGGCAAGCTGCCCTGGCTATATCTACAATTGTCTCAGGTACAAGGTCAAGCTGCCTGCAAACAAGTTTCTCAGCCATGTCTATAGCTAAATCTATAAGTTCTTCCTCTGTTTCGCTGTATATTTTCTTTTTAATTTCTTCCGCCTGACGCAAAACCTCACTTGCTGATTCATAGATCTTTTCTGCCTCTTTTTTTACTGACTGCCACCCATCCTGGTATCCTTTTTCATAACCTTCTTCATAAGCTTTTTGTTCTAAACTTGAAATTGTACTTTGAGTTTTCTCTAAAAGCTTATCCGCTTCCAGGCGAGCTTTTTTTAAAATTTCATCTGCTTCATGTTTAGCTTTTTTAATTAAAGTGTGATCTTCAACATTTTCTTCAAGAACTACATTGCGCGTATGTACCGCGGTTTTTTCCAGCACATCATATACCTGCTTTATGACCTTAGACGATAATGGCATCTTCGCCACCCCTTGAGATAATTATTTCGCCAGTTTCGTCCAGCCTTCTTATAATTTGAACAATTTTCTGCTGAGCTGTTTCTACTTCACGCAATCTTACAGGGCCCAAAGATTCAATGTCTTCTTTAAGCATTTCTGCAGCCCTCTTGGATAAGTTTTTGTAGATTCTTTCTGCAACTTCATCACTTGAACCCTTAATTGCATATGCGAGATCCTTGAAATCAACTTCCCGCAATACTCTCCTGATTGAATGGTCATCAAGGGAAATAATATCCTCGAAGACAAACATTCTCTTACGAATTTCCTCTGCCAGTTCCTGGTCTTGCCTCTCCAAATCTTCAAGGATACTTTTTTCCGTACCTCTATCTACCCTGTTAAGAATATCAACAAGTGTTCCCACTCCACCGGCCGAAGTAAAATCTTGACCAACAACCGAGGACAGTTTCCTTTCAAGGACAGTTTCCACCTCTTTTAAAATTTCGGGAGAAGTTCTGTCCATTGTTGCAATACGCTGCGCAATATCACTTTGCATTTCCTCAGAAAGAGAATTCAAAATAACGGCAGCTTTTTCAGGATCGAGGTAAGATAGAATTAGCGCTATTGTCTGAGGATGCTCGTTATTAATAAAATTTAACAATTGTTTCGGATCCGTTTTTCTAATGGAAGTAAATGGTCTAATTTGTGAATTTGCAGTTAATCTTTTAATTATCTCATTTGCCCTTTGAGGGCCAACTGTTTTTTCAAGAAGTTCCCTGGCATACTTAATACCACCGGTAGCTATATAGTTTTGGGCTTCATTGAGCTGTAAAAATTCTTCCATAACCGCTTTTTTTATTTCTGGATCTATAGATGAAATATTGGCAATTTCTTTACTGATTCTCTCAATATCTTCATCAGGAAATTTTTTTAATATTTTCGAAGACCTTTCCGGCCCAATGGCAATCATAAAAATTGCAACCTTTTGGAGTCCGGTCAGATTTTTCTTTGAAGCCATTCACTTCACTCCTATTCATCAGCCAGCCATGTTTTCAATATTTGAGCAGAATCCTCCGGTTTTTCTTCTACTATTTTTTGTACCTTTTCCTGCTGTATCACGTTTTTATCCTTTGGCTTTTTCTCTTGTAGTGTCTCTTCTACCTCTTGAACAGGAGTAGGTTGCTGTATTGTCGGTGAGCTTGACCCCCTGAAAATTGAACCCAGTGTACGAATAAATACTAAGGCAAGAATAAATGCCAGCATTATGCCGATTGCCTTGAAGCCCCAGTTCACCCATTGTTTTATTCTGGCTTGTTTTTGTTGTTCCAAGCTCGCTTTTTCCATTAATGCCTGGGTTTCCTGGAGTTCCTTTTTGTCAAATTCCATACTAATAACACTGATTTTATCTCCCCTTTCGGGGGTATAACCTATTGCTGCAGCAACAATCTTTTTGATACTTTCCACTTTTTCCTGGGGCAACTGGCTATCAACTGCAACTGCAGTTGATAGAGATATTAACCGTCCGGGGGCATAAATAATTTTTTCTTCCGTTTTATCTATTTCATAGTTTGTAATTGACTCGGTACGGGTTGATGAGTTTTGGTTGTTTTGTTCTTGCGTGGGGTATGTATCGATACTACCTGGTTCTTGAGAACCACCAACCGACTGTTCAGGAAAACGATCCTCTTCCCCTACAGGCGATTGTGAGTCCGAAGAAGAGATATTTTCTTCCTTACTGAGCTGCTCACTTCTTACGACACCTTCATCTCCCCACTCAATACGGGTAACTTCCTTTTGATTGAAATCCAGTTCAGCAGTTACCATTGTTACTACTTTACCGTTACCGTACATTCTTTCAAGCAAGCGCTGTATTCTTGTTTCCAGGTTCCTTTCAAAGTTTCTTTTAAGCTCCATCTGCCTTATCTGTGCAGCAGTATATCCTGCGTTAAAATCTTCAGCCAAATAGTCAGTTAAAACCCGGCTATTTGTATCAACAATGGTTACATCTTCAGGTTGTAAACTTTCTACCGAATTGGCAACTAACTCTACTATACCTCTTACCTGTTCAGGTTGAAGGGTTGCCATGGGCTTAAGCTTTACTACAATTGAAGCAGAGGCTTGTCCTTCTTCCTCTATGAAAACACTTTTTTCAGGTAAAACAAGATGTACTCTGGCTTGTTCCACTGCTTCCAACTGCATAATTGTCCGGCGCAGTTCCTCCTGCAATGCCCTCTGAAAATTGAGGCGTCTTTCAAAATCAGTGGTGCCAAGACGGCTTTCATCAAATAGTTCAAAGCCCATTCCACCCCCTGCAAAAACACCCTCACTGGCAAGTTTCAGTCTCAAATCATAAACCTTGTCTTCAGGAACCAGAATAGTTCTACCTTCATCTGAAAGGCGATAGGGTATATTCATTGCCTTAAGCTTTTCTACAACCTCTCCGGCGCTCTCAGGTTCCATATTTGAAAAAAGTGAGGCATACTGGACTCTTGTTGCCCATTGAAAAAAGAAATAAGACGCCAGGATTAATGAAACTAACATGACTATTGCAGCGGATTTTTTTGCGGTTGATATTTGTGACCATTTTTCTATGATTTTTTTAAGAAATTCGTTCATTTCTTCCACTCCAGTTTAGGCAACAAACAATTTAGTTGGCATTTTAACTTGCTTTTAAATCTGCATCCTCGAAATTTCTTGATACGCCTCAATAAGCTTATTCCTCACTTGTACGGTAAGCTGGAGAGCAAGATCCGCCTTTTCCATAGCAAGCATTACCTTATGCAGTTCCACAGGTTCACCTGCCAGGAAGCTTTCTGTAAGCTTATCTGCTTTTTGTTGTAGGGAATTGACTTCAGATAATTTTTCTTGCAGTATCTCATTAAAACTTGCAGTCTTTTTATTTTGATTGATATAATTTTCCGTTTTTTTGTTTTGGATTTTATTTGGCAAGTAAAAGCGAGTTGGGTCAAGCATGGAAGCTTTCATGTCTTACCTCCTATCCTCTACCTATACTTAAAGCTTTCATGGCAATTTGTTTGGTAGCATTTAGTACGGCTACATTTGCTTCATAAGCCCTGGAAGCAGTAATCAAATCAACCATCTCATCTGCCAGGTTAATGTTGGGCTTAGCAACGAAACCTTCTTCATTGGCATGGGGATGGTTCGGATCATAAACCATGATAGGTGGTGAATCATCAGTTACAATTTTATCGACCTCAACACCATTTCCTTGAAACTTTTCATTACTTCCCTGGAATTTTTCATTCCTCTTATGTATTTCCTGCTGCAGTTTCTCTTTAAATACCGCCACTTTACGTTTATATGGCCCGCCATCTTCAGTTTTTGTGGTATTGACATTTGCAATATTTTGAGCTGTTAAATCCATTCTCAAGCGTTCTGCAGCAAGGCCGCTAGCGCTGATATTTAAAGTGGAAAATATGTTCATGGTTTATCTCCTCCCCTCGGAAATCACATATCTTAAAATAGCTAATTTTTTATTTAGCTGGGTAATAGCAGCACTGTTGTAAATAGTGTTTTTGGCCAATTCCGTCATTTCCTTATCTATATCAACATTATTACCATCAGCTCTAGCGCTTGTTGTATTATTTCTGGTAACCTGCGGAACAAGCTCATTAATATCAATCTTATTAGTTATATGCCTGTGGTCCGTAGCTTTTAAAGTCAGTTTATCAGAATGTCCCAGCGCATTTCTTAACTGCTCTTTAAAGCTTACTTCAAAGCTTTTAAAACCGTGGGTGTTCACATTTGCTATATTATGAGCTATAGCCTTTTGTTTTGCAGACGCACCATCTAAAGCCTTTTCTAAAACCTTCATAGTACGATTGTTGAAAACTGTCACAGGAGCACCCCCAAATAATTTTCGAGGCATAACTAACCATATTATCTGTTTCCACAAAAGCTCCTTTTTTCCTGCATTTTTCGATAATTTTTAACGTAATTTGTAATATTTGCTATATAAAAAAGCTACTTAAAAAGTAGCTTCATAGCGAATATTATTTATTAATGTAAATTTTACCATATTTTTCGTAGGACATTAGTCCTGTTTTTCTTTTAGTTAGGTCCTATTTTAATCCTATATTTGCAATCAGTGTCTTTTATTTCTTCTTGGCCCACAATCCAAAACCACCCTTAGCCCTAAAAATAGCAAAAGAAAAACCCGCGCAGGTCTACCCCCACATGGGCAGTATAAGCCATATTAAAATCGTAGAGCTAAATCACACTTTGTAATTCACACCTTTAATTTCTTGAAGAGGTATAGGGATTAAATCGAAAACAGTATCTATCTCCTCAGTTTCCACTTTTACTTCACTTACCCTGTATCCTATAGCTTGTAAACCTTTTTGTAATAGAGCTACTTCCCCTTCAAGTACTTTTTTGTGTAGTTCATTATTGCATGTTATGGAAATTTTTAAGGTGTTTCCCAAATAATTTATTTTAAACCACAAGTCACCGAATGTTTGTGAAGCCATTTTTATAATCACCGTACAACTTTCCGGCCGGATCCTTTCTCCTTTAGAATTAGAAGTTAAGAGATACAAGTGATGATTATCTAAAGGCCAGCCATAGATATTATACCCACCCAGAATTGTACTTTCTGATTCATTAAGCAACCTGAAAAATTTTGTTTCCTCTTGAGAAGAAAGTTCTCCTTTAAAAAACCGGAGCATATTTTTTATCTCCTGTAGATCCTCTTTCGTATCCAGCTTTAGACCGACGCTTTTTAGCCACACAACTAGTGGAAGTATTTCCTTGGGTAAGTTATGTCTTTTAACGATAGTACTTATTTCACCTAAAATTTCTTTTGCTAGAGGCATTTTAAATTTCAAGAGCTGCTGTGCCGTTTGTTCCAGGTTTTCCTGAGGTTTGACTCCAAGCCGTGATAGCATTATTGTTTCACGTTTTATGGTTTCGCCTTCCGGAATAATTTTAAGCTTTATAAAATTATCTTTAAGCAACTCTACAAGTAACTGCAAATTTTCTCCCTTTTGTAACGGAACTTTTGTTTCTGCGTTAAGTATCGTAGTACCTATTTTAAGTAGTATTTTCTTTCCCTTTATTTGAACAACCTCAGCCTTAATAACTTGCCCTTCCCTTAAGGAAAGTTGCTGCTGAAGTTTATGTAAGCTTTGGGATGATATTTTAACGTTAACTGCTTTCATAGCTAGTCAACTTGCTCCCTGTCATATTTTTTATCAAGCTGCCACACAAATGCTATTACCTGGGCAACTGCTTCATATAGCTCAGGAGGAATTTCGGTACCTACCTCAAGGGATGCTAAAAGTCCTACCAGAGATTCGTCTCTATAGGTAGGTATATTTTCTTTTTCCGCCCTTTCAATAATATTTTCTGCCACTTTGCCCCTGCCGGAAGCCACAACAACAGGCGCACTTCCTGAATCATCGTCATATTTCAGAGCAACTGCCAGTCCAACATTCTTTTGCTGGGGAGGGTTCTGTTGTAAATTCCCCAATCGAATCAACCTCCAAGTTTATTGTTATCTTAATAAAGGCTATAGCGTAGAATTATTAGAACATTCTCCGAACTTGCTCAGGATTTCATGGGATAAAAATGGTCTTTAAGGGACTCAAGCCCTTTTTATTCAGGATAATTTTCAACAAAGTCAAGAAGATACTCCAGATACTGCTTATACATAGATAACCCTTCTTTGATACTATTGTATACTAAAGCATCATCGATCTGTTCATATTCATGAACTATAATATTTCTCTCTCCAGTTGAAGGAGCAATCTTTCTGGCGAATTCTAAGGGAAACATGCCTAGTTTAGCAGCTTCAATAAAAGAATTAAAATTGTCACATGGCGGAGGGTTTCCTGCATCAACCACCGCATGGGAATTTATATCAACTGCAGTATCTACAATAAGCTGTATCAACCTCTCTACTGTACGCCGGTGTTGAAAGTTTTCAAGGTATTCTTCCCATGTAAGCTCCTCAAATGTCGCTAATTCTTTGAGATATTCTTTTAGTTTTTTCAATTTTCTCTGCACAACCGCTTTATTGACCATTATCTGCCTCCGTCAAATCATATATTATTTTTTAAATAGATTTCATCCAACTGGTAAAACAACCTTGCATCTATATGTTGGCGTAAAGATAACGATGCAAAATCAGCAAATTCACTACGATTTTTTTGATAAATTACTTTACCCGTACGTGCAACTTGAAATTTTAAAAGTGGTGAAGCCCGGTTTAAAAGCACCAAATCTATTTTGGACGTTTCAAAAAATAAAGACAACTCTCTAATTAGCTTGCGTTTTAATTTCCCTATTTCAATACTTGCTTGAGGATAACTGCTTTTGTCTATTAAAATTGCTATATCAAAATCGCTGTCTTCTCTGGTTTCACCTGAAACTTGCGAACCAAAGAGCACAGCCAGCCTTATTTCATTATTCACACAGAAGTCTGCAAATTCTTTACTAAATAACTTGCTTGTTATGTGCTTATTATTTAAATACTGCATAAAGATCACCTTTTTTAAGTAATAGTATCATCTCTAATATTATATCATTCAAATGGCAACAAACCAAAAAATGTCATCAAAAATATTATAATAATAGTATTTTTTCTATAAGTATTGGATTGATTAGCAAAATAAAAAAAGGCCCCAGGGATGACCTGAGACCTCTTGTTTGTTGAAAGCACTACCGCAGGAGCTGGAGCACTCCCTGGGGCTGCTGATTGGCCTGGGCCAACATGGCCTGGGCGGCCTGGGAGAGGATGTTCATCTTCGTGAACTCCATCATTTCTTTGGCCATATCTACGTCGCGAATGCGGGATTCGGCAGCTGTCAGGTTCTCTGCGGATGTCCCTAAATTATTGATAGTATGCTCTAATCGGTTTTGGAAGGCACCCAACTTGGACCTTTCCGTGGACACATCTTTTATTGCCTGATCCAGGATTTGAATTGCATTCTCTGCTCCCGTTTTGGTGCTCACATCAACATCAGAAAGTTTATAATCTGTAGTGTCAATAGTAACATTACCGATGGCAGTCGTACGCATGTCATTTATTCCAACAATCATTGTTTGTGTGGCATTTGAGCCTATCTGGAGAGTAATTCCACTTTCTGAAATGTCGATATTGACATCGGTCAAACCATACAGAATTGCTGCATCTGTTGATTCATCAATAGACATTTCAGCAGGTCCGCTTATTTCCAGCTTGTTGTCGGAATTGAAAGAAACTGAAAGAGTTGTGTCACTGCTCTTATACAGGTCATATAAATACGATTCCTTCATTGCATTAGTAGTACCTGCATAGCCCTTGGCTCTCAACTCTTCGTCCGTCATCTGGTCAATTGCACCAATCAAGCCCGTGGCTTCATTTACACCTTTTTCACTATTTCCGTATGTTTTTGCATCGTTTACTAGGTTAGCCCAGTTAGAACCATCTATTGTACCTGCATCACCGGCTGTAACTATAGCACCGAAATTGGCATTGGCACTAATATCAATACCGACAATCGCATCCCTAAATGCTTCAGCAGCATCAGCGGCAGTTGTGTAATTACCTTCTGCCACATAACCGCTCACGGTTAAACCATCATATGTCATAGTAAAGCTATTGTTCTGTCTTGCTGTCTGTTCAATACCGTCTTCAAGGGTAAGGGTCCATTCATCCCACAATGTTGGTGTCGCATTAAGACCGGCCACTTCATTGAAATCTTGGTTCTGAGCACTTCCAGATGCAGTAAGAGTTACATCGGCTGTTAAACCCAGTTCCTCGGCAACTGTAGTATCCATTGCATCAAAATCAATTGTTACAGTGTCGTTATTAGCTAATTGAGTGCCATCATCATAGAGGGAAAACTGAACCTGGCCAGTATCACTGTCAATGTTGAAGTCAAGATAAATGCTACCTTTTAGTGCAGTTAAGTCAGTTCCTCCAGCATTTTTAAGTGCATCAATCGCATTATTCAGCGCTGTGTTGAACTCTTTAGTGAATTCAACAATATTATTATAACTTCCTTCACTTAGTTCTAGCTCTAAAGTATCAGCATTACCACCATTTGCAGTTTGGTCCACAATTATATATATTTTATTGTTTGCTGTTTCTGTTGCATTTACAACACTTAAGGGGCTAGCTGAACTAATTGTTACAGCCTGTCCGCCGGTCAGGTCCGCACTTGTCGTAGCAGCGCCCTTGTCTCCGTTAAGAAGTTTTTGTGTGTTAAATTCAGTGGTGTTTCCGATCCTGTCTATTTCATCTTTCAACTGGGATATTTCCTGCTGGAGAGATGTCCTGTCATCATCTGTATTGGTATCGTTGGTTGACTGAACAGCAAGCTCACGCATTCTCTGCAATATGCTGTGAATTTCATTCAACGCACCTTCAGCAGTCTGTAGCATTGAGATGCCGTCCTGGGCGTTCCGGCTGGCCTGCTCTAGACCACGGATCTGGGCGCGCATCTTTTCACTTACGGCCAAACCAGCAGCGTCGTCGCCGGCACGGTTGATGCGCAGACCAGAAGATAATTTCTCAAGCGATCTTTGTCCAATTAAGTTGTTGTTGGTCAACTGACGGTAAGTGTTTAAAGCAGCAATGTTGTGATTAATAATCATAAAATATAACCTCCCTGTTTTTTGTTTTAGGCGACCTCCCTGTCGCCAATTTTTTATATTGATAACTCTCCCGGGGCCCCTTGGGAAAGGTTATCAGCTTGAGTATTTACACTATATTTATCGACTTTTTTCTGTAAAACTTTAGTCCTGTTTATTAATTTTTACCCACTTGCGCTTATTGTCTTCTTTTTGGAGTTACCATTGGAAGCTTTATTTTCTTTCAACATTTGAGACCAGGCATCTCTAAGTTCCCTGACCATATTCAAAACTTCTTGTGCAGATTCTTTTTCTTTTTTAAGATTTGCCTGCATTAATCGATGGTGCATGTATTCATAAAGCGCATACAAATTTTTTGCAATATCCCCTGCCTCAAAGTTTACTCCCGACATCAGTTCCAACATAATATCCTGGGAGCGAATAAGGTTGTTATTTGCTTCTTGAATATCCTTTTCTTCAATTGCCTTTATTCCTTTAGATATAAACTTAATAGCTCCTTCATAAAGCATCAATACCAGTTTTTCAGGAGTATTTGTTTGAACCTGATTCTTTTGATATACATTTAAGGCTGAATTCATTTCCTACTTCCCTCCTGATTATTCAAATTTCTAATTTATACAAATTCATCAACAACAAAACCGGAAAATTCTTTAGGATTTCTTACCAGCTTAAAAATTTTTTCAGGAAAAACCTCAGAAACCACTTTATTTTCCTCTATATTAAGTAACTGAACTTTCAACTTTTCGTCTCTAACAATTATTTGAAAACGCAAGGGCGCTTTTTCTTCTTCCAGCAGCTTGTTTAACCTACTTACAACCTCTTCAAGGCTTTTTTTATTATGTTTCTGTTCTTTTCTTCCCTTTTCTTCACTATTCTTATCAGCTGTGACTTTCGTCTTTTCAGGCTGGAAAACAATTTCCTTCTGGGTTCTTTCTTTAATTCGATCCATTACAATTGGATCTACCCCGTGAATTTTCACTACTTTTCTCACCCCCTAGAAAGGGTTACTTTCTTTTATCAAGCAGTACGCCTTCAATTGCCACATTCTTTCCTCTATAATGGGAGTGAGTTTTTCTGTTTTTCCTAGCATTTTTAAGTTTTGCAGCAATTTCATTTTTATTTTCCTGAAGCTTCTTTATGTTTTCTTCATCAAGGGCTAATGCTTTGCCGATAACTTCTTTTGTTTCCGCAAGTACAGTTTTCATCTTATCTTGTAAATCTGTTGGAAATTCTTCCAGTTCTAAGTCCAATAAATTTACCTTTTCAATAATACTCTGCTTCTCATTTATTAAGTTAAAAATGCTATCATAATTTTTATTACTTATTGCAACCTGCTGTTCTTCTGTAAGATTCAAAAACTGTTCCATTAACTTTTTCTTCTCCTGAACCAGTTTGATAAATCTATCCTGACTGTTCATCTGCTCACCTTCTTACATACCGCCAAATTGCTGGGCAAGCCACATGCTCTGGGCATTCATTTGATTTATTGCTTTTTCCATAGCAGTAAACTCTCGCCAGTACCTGTCCTCTATCTCAATCAGCCTTTCTTCCCAATCTTCAATCTCATCACTCAGATCTCGAAGCCTTTTTCCTATGTAACTGTTATCAATTAAACTGAAACTCGATTCGCTTCCCGCTTTATCGGTTAAAAGCTCCGTACCCTCTACCACAACGTCGTAAAGTCTCATTGCGATACCCTTTTCGGAATCAACTTCACTGCTGTTGGTAAATAAACTATTTATCCCTTCAGGATCATCATTGAGGGCCGCCTTAAGCTTATCTTCATCTATGTATAACTTCCCATTTTCATGCCAGTTTTGAGTAGATATCCCTATTTCATCAAGGGAGTCATATTTTCCACTTACATTTTCCACTATGCCGGCCAT
>Ga0182240_100020_pt1 | contig 95481 bp, 82 predicted proteins | sample hydfrates4_PW_90_FD_145594 | JGI IMG/M metagenome (GOLD analysis project Ga0182240, IMG submission 145594) | Subsurface microbial communities from deep shales in Texas, USA - hydraulic fracturing test 4_PW_90 | ecosystem: Environmental > Aquatic > Deep subsurface > Shale gas/oil reservoir >...
CATGTCATCAATCGCTGTATAAAAATCAGCATTTACCTTTTGACTGCTAATGGAAGTATACTCATCTTTTTCCAAAAAGTGCAACTTGTAATTTCTAAGCAGGTGAAAGAGATCATATTTGCTATAGCAGTTGTCGGATAAGAGTCGCCCCGGGTCATAGACGGCAGCCACAGGCCTGTTAAATGAGTTTCTGAAATTGAATATGGCTTCTTTTGTGTAATACTGCCTTTCAATATGCGCATATACTTCCTCTCTAAACCCGGGGTTTTTCAGGAGTTTATCCAAATTGTCTTCCGTCACTGCCTCCCCGAGCCATTTGAAAAAACTTTCTGCATCTTTTCTGCTGACCGCTTTGTTTTTCTCCTCCACTTTTCTTTTTTGATAATAATAGGAAGACATTATTTTCTGGTAATAATTGTAGGATTTTTGTGTTTTCGGGTTAAATACATCCTTCAGGTCTTTATAAAACTGTTTTAGTTCATCATGTTCCTCCCGGGGGAGAAGCTTGCTTTTGATCTGTGAAACCGTATACATAGCCTCCAGGATCGCATCTGATTTCACATAATTGACAAAACTTCTAAGCTGCGGTGGCACATCATTTTCAAGTAGAATTTCTTTAAATTCATCCCTGGAATACGTTTTCCCTTCCTCTAAAATACTATTTATTATCTCATAATCATCATCCCCGAGAAAAACATAGACATTGCTCGGATAATCGGCAATTTCTTTGCCCAAAATCCTGCCAGCCCGCCCCATTCTCTGTATCAGTTGATCGTAGGAGTTAGCCTCACAGCATATAAAATCAATATTTTGCCTCTTTTTTTCGGGTTTGACAAAATTATAGCCGATATCAACGGTTGGAGTAGCAAATATTAGCCTTCGTTCAGAAGCTTTCCTGCGCCCGGCCTCATCCTGGGGACCCGTTATTCGCCCGGCATTGAGTTTTTTAAATCTGCTATAAAGCCTGTTAACGGTTATCAGCGAGTTGCTGATTACTGCTCCGTCATGACCTCTTTCATATTCCGAAAAAATTATTTTATCAATTTCAGAGGAGTCCTCCATGGTTCCCCTGACAAATGTTACTCTCGCAGGGCTCATTGTATTTACCTTCCTGCTCGCTTTTTGCTCTCCGGGGCAAACAATCTCCATCTCAATCCCTAACCTCGCCAGGTACTGTTCAACATAAGAAGACGGTGTTGCTGAAAGAAGGCATATCTTCCTGTCATCATATTCAAAGTAACCGAAACTTTTGGAAAGTGTGAAATAAAACAGGAAATTGGCAAACTGTTTTGGATTATAATAATGAAATTCATCTATTATTATATAGTTGAACCTACTAATAAAATCCTGAAACAAATTTCTCTGATCATGACTGTGATAGCGAAAGAAAATTGCATAATAGAAAATATCCGGATTGGTAATGAACACCATAGGTGCACCTTTCCTGACTTCTTTTGTCAAAATTTCCCTAAAACCGTATGGGTTCATAATGAGACGGTGGAGGGTTTCTCCCCTCCTCCGGCCCTTTATCTTTGCCAGCAAATCTGCATCAACCCTGATGACATTAAAATTCAGGGCGTGTTCATCGATAAATCCGGAAATATCCCTTTCATGCTGGCGAAGCAGTTCATTTGTGGGTGCTATAAAGAGTACATTATTATTTTTTCCGCGAGAATCCAGCTCCTTGAGGTAAAGAAGCGCTGCCAGTGTTTTGCCGGCGCCGGTATCACTTAAATTAATAACCAGGGATTTTTTTTGCAGAGCCTCAAAAGTTTGCACCTGATGGACAAGTGGTGGAAAACCAAGTCCAAAATCCCTGTCTGCAACTTCCTCACAGGCTCCTTTCAGATAAACGTTAATCAAGACTATCAACCCCGAATTTCAATTTTGCAGGCAATATAACACCATCAGAAAGCTTTAACACTTTTCCTGTTGCCAAAACATTACTCAAAAGAGACACCGGACGCAGGTTGATGACATCAAAAGCTTCAATCACTAGATCATCCGGAATATCAAGCGGGTTTAAAAGCACATCCACTTTTTCATTTTGTACCGTTCTTTCTTTAAATAATATTTCCTGCCAATCTATCCTGGCCTTGCTCATAAATTTTCCCAGTCTGACATACTGAGGTAAATTTACCCGTGATGAAGCCAGCAGGTAAAAACGAAACACATTTCCGGCAGCCAGCATCTTTACCCTACCGTACTGCGGGTAGTTAACGGCATATGCCCTTCCCTTACGTGCTGCGATTGCATTGGGCTGAAACTGGTACCAGTATGAGTCAGTATTGGCATTAAAAAATTGAAAGATGTATCTTGGCTTATTTACTATTCCTCCAGGGGTCAGATAAATTCCCATCCGGTTTAATTGACGCAAATCCTCGATGTAGTGCGGCTTTTTATAGGGTGAATACGGCGATGGGCACAACCCCAGTGCATAGATCAGGCCAATATTACCCAGTGCGGGAGCAGTTTCGTAATAATTGGACACTTCCCTGCTGGCATAATAGGTATTTTCCATAAGCTGTAACTTTCCTCTGAAAATTTTCAAGAGCACCACCTACTTTAATCCGGATATTTACTTTCCGCTCCTGCGAGCAACTCCCTAACTTTTGCCGGTTCCCTGTATATTCCCCGGACGTTTTCTATGATTTGAATCAATTTTTCACCTCTGACAACCTCTACACGACCTGCCACCCGGCCGGCAATTTCCTCAAAAGCTTGTACCGTTGCTGTCTTAACTTTTTCCGTGTCAGGAGGAAGTTCATCAAAATTGCCCAATTTTTTAAGGGTCTCATTAAGTATTTCCAGATTACTTGCCAGTTCACAGTCACTGAATACAAGAGCCAGAATATGGTTTTCAATCCTGCCTATTTTTGACGAAATCGCTCCGTAACGCTTGCTTCTCAGGATATTACCGAGAACATAGACAAATTCTTCTGCAGTGACATCTTTCAGTGTCTCCAGGTCAATAAAATGGGTTCCCGGTTTGACGTATTCCGTTTCCCCTATACTTGTAGAAGCCTTGTTTGTAACCGGGTCGCGCATCGTACCGTTATCAAACAATGCATTAAACGTTCTTTTTGCAGTCACATCGGCGGCCGGCAGTAGGGAATAAGCATCATGCGTCATTACCCTTGACCTCTGTGCGCCGCCACCGCCTACAGCGTAGCCGTACAGCATGCAATCAATACATTTTTCACAGGGGTTGTTTCTGTTCAATGCACACTCCTCGTCTTTTTCAGCCGCATGCAGCAATCCGTGACTCCTCAACAGTTCCCTCCCCGTCCTTCTTTCTACAGCCACCTGTTTTCTCTTGGTAATCACAACCCTCTGCACAACTTCTTCATTCGGGACAAGTTTTATAAATTCCTTGCTGACCCCTGCACCGCTTCCTTCCGTCCTGAAAATTGTTTCCGATAGGGTCTCGCGGACAAGTAAAATACTGATATACCTGGAGACAGGGAAGTTAGAGTATTTTTCCACAAAATAATCTTTAAATTCATCTAAAAATTTCATTGTTTTATCCCCCTCATTTTTTAATTTTCTTTTTCATCATCAGAACTGCCGCTACTTTGATAATAAAAGAGATAAGCCGATTTGATTATGTCTTTTTCGGCAAGCAGAGAATTAATGTTACCGCCATATTTTTGATTGAGCAGCTTTTCCCTGAAAGTTTCAACATAGTCACTTATTTTTTCCCGCTTACCTTTTCCGGGCTTGTAATTTTCTCCGGCAATTCTTTCAATATGAGCAAAAATATCTTCCTTGATGGCAGCAAATGTAATATCGAGTTCCAACCTATCGTTTCTTTTTTCCAGACCGTCAAAAATCATGTCCAGAGGTTTGGAAATAGAATTGCGTTTAAAAGTTTTGCCTTTAATGTTTGCATCTCTGGCCTTTTGCGCAAGTTCCCGAACAACATTCATTTCATTCCCTCCCAGCATTTTAATTATGGATACTATTTTCGGCAGCACCCTCCCGGCAATTCCAGAAGTATTTTCATTGTTACGATAATTTTTTTCTATCTCCCGGTCAACTTCAAAAAAAAGCAGCTCGGGGCGGGCTGAGGCAGCCATCATCAATTTCATATAAACCTTTGTCTGTTCGGTGGGATTGGCAACATTTCTAGTTACACCGGCAAGGTCCCGTACAAGTTGCCAGAGTTTGTTTAATTCCCGGCGAACGAAATTCACGCCGCCCGTAAATCCGTACAGGCTTTCCGGCAGATAATCAAGGTAAAACTGGTCAAAATCCTCTTCCCCGTGAACCGGGACGGGAGATTTTGTCAGTACCGTCCTGAATTCAAAATTATCCATTAAGATTAAAGCTACCTGCAGTGCGTAGATAAAACTCTGGGTTGCATTATCCCCGGGAGCATTCAAAGGCAGTATTATTATATTACCTATAACTTCCGAATGGCCGGGGACCGGCAACCCGTTAGACCTGGTACCGGAAAAATAAATATCTACTCTTTCCCGGGATGACCTCTCTTTCAAAATGCGCTGGTTATTTATCAAAACTGCCCTGTGGTCTTCCGAGCGAAAGTTTTCAAAGAGGCTTCGAAAAAGGTCGATAAAAATTTTGTTGTAATAATACTGCGGGTAGAGGTGGAGATAAATTGTTTCAGTGTTTTTTAACACCGCATAATTCATTTTCTGTAAAATAAACTGGTAATTGCAAACTGCACAGATATTTCTTTTGGGTTCCCTTTTGCCTCCCTGCAGCCTGTTGGAAAAAAACTGCACGCTAATATTGCTCGGCACATCTCCGGCCATCCAGTGCTGCACTTCAAACTCCTGGCCGCACGTTGAGCACTGCACATGGGGCTTTTCAACATAATACTTGAAGGGTTGGGAAAAATCCTTCTTTCTAAAAGCTGCAGCTCGCTCCAGTTTCAATACCCGCTGCAGGTAAAGTACAATGTGGTCCCGGGCTTCATCCTGATCATCAATACCGGCCAGTACTTGGCGACCATCCTCCCTGACAAGCTCAAGAAGATTTTCATAACTGGTCTTCTTTCTGTACAGGCGGCGGGCAACGGCATAAGGCCTTAAAAATAAGGGATCGAAAGGCTCAAGAAGAATTTTTTCATCATCTGTAAGCCCTACGAGGCTATAAATCCTTTCCCAAGCCCCCTGGGAACCGCCCCTGCAGTAATTATCCTTGACAAAGGTATAATAAGACCTGAGCAGCTCACCCATTTGCATTTCTTCCCGCAAAAATTCACTTTTGGTAATTTCCTGCAGAAATTTTTCAACAGCAGCAGCATTTTTGCCCTTTATTTTTTTCAGTGCCTTCCCGGTTTTGGTTCTGATCTTAATATTCATTTTTGGGTCATATTTTTTGCCCTGTATTTTTCTGTCCAGTACCAGCAGCATCCTGTCAAAGGGAACTCCCAGCTCAATACATTTGTGATCAATTTTTATCCCCGAAGGCCTGGAAACAATAAACTTTTCAAACTGCTCCTGAATCAATTCCGAAAATCTGGTTTTTACAAATACATAAAGTTCTGTAAGGTCTAATTGCTGCATTTTTTGATAGTTGTCCTCCGAAACCAGGTAATAAGTCCCTTCCGGATAGAGAAAAACGGGCTTGCAGTCAAACTTTTCTTCCAGGTATTGAGCCACCCTGTTGTGGATTACATTTGAAAGAACACCCCTGTTTTCCGTCAGTCTGTGCCAGGTCAAATAGTATTCACAGTCGGCAATACTGTTTGCAAATTCGAGAAATTTTCTTTTTTTTGCAGTTTCAGAAAAATTTCCGGATAAATCGGCAACATCTACCGCCCTCATGGCTTCCTTTAATTCTTCCAGGCGATACACCGGAATCCGCGCAACAGCCTTTTTACGGATAATATTTGCGCTGCTGTTGTAGGAACCGCTATGCCCCCTAATCAGTTCACTAATATCATATAAATAATCTTCAAAATTGGGAAAGTATTTTTTGATGCCCAGTTTCCTGAGTTCAAAAGTCACATTTTCCCGGGTAGCGCAGTCCTGCACCTTCCGGGAACCTTCCTTTTCTGCGTAAGGAGGAATTTTGTTCATGTCATGAATAGCATAAGCACTGATCAAAACTTTTTCTTCGGTTTCATCCAGTTTCCAGATCTCTTTCATCTGCCTGATTAGGAATATCCCCTTCAGAGCATGGTCGTAATATGTCTGGCCCTCTCTTTCGCCGGTTTGAATAATAGTAGTGTAATCAAGCATATTTTTAAAAGCAACTTCCCGTAAAAAAACAGCAAAATCATCTTCCTGTTTTTTGAAAAAATATTCCTGCCAGCTTGTCAAGATCTCACCTCACTTCTCATAGAGCTTAACCATTGTTTTTAATTCATTGCTGCACTTTTCTCTCAACCACTGCGGCGCAATTATTTCTGCATTGGCGCCAAATGACAGAACCCAGAAATACACCTCCCTCCAGTTAGCAACTTCTACTTCATAAATCAGGCCATCTTCCACTTCTCTTTTATTTTCTTTTTTATGGAAAACCGCTTCTTTAATCAGCGGTGCCACTTCTTTGGAAAATTTTATTGTGATTTTGGCAGGCTCACCCTGCATAAGTTCCCAGCTATCCTCTAAAAAACTTTCGATTTTGAAATCATCGGGTATCGAATAAGTGTCTCTCAAGTGTTCTATTTTTTCGATCCTGTTGCATCTGAAAATTCTTACCTTCTTTCGCAAGTAACAGTATGCCGTTAAATACCATGCCCGGCGTTTAAAAAAAACTCCATATGGTTCCACTGTTCTCCATTGCATTTTATTGGAAGAGAATGAATTGTACAGAATTTTTATTTTGTGCCTGGTTCGCAAAACATTCATTAAGGTTTCCACAACTTGTGCTTCGTGTTTATTTTTACTTCCTGCATCGATAACAATTTTTTCGGCAATATTTTCACATTCGTGCAACATCTTTTCGGGCACACTTTTTTTCAGCCTAGAGGATATCTTGCGCAGACCATCTGTCTCCAGTTTGAAATTTAATATTGTATTGATAATGAAAAGGAGAGTTGCAGTTTCATCAAGATCCAGATCAAACTTCGGAATGTCTACATCGGAAAGAAACCTCAAACCTTTATAATTTTGAAGGGGAACTCCCGCTTTCTCCAGCAAGCTGATATCCCGCCTGATGGTTCGTTCGGTAACTCCGAACTCATCCGCCAGTGTAAATAAATTAATACCGGGCTGTTTTCTGATCATTTCTATAATAGTCAGAAGTCTTATCAACCTGTCAACTTTCACAATTACCACCTTCCGGCAACTCTCATGTTTAAATTATATCCATACGCTATGACAACTGTATGTCAAAACGCAAGAAAAAATTTCATGCTCTCTGCACTTCAGTTACTTAGCTATATAAAAATTCTTTTTTTAGTATTTTTTTCCTTCAAAAATTTCTTTTTTTCTAGAACTAAAAGATTTACTTGGTTTGTTTTTCTCTTTGACATGTTACCTCAAGACTTTTTTATGATATAATTAAGCAAAAATGGGAGTACATTTATGTATATTTTAGAGTGGATACTAAATTTGACCATGCTTCCTAGGTTCCTTACAGCTTTGTAGCAACTCGTTCCCTCGGGCCTACTACGTCTCTAGCTCTTTGGCAATTAATATAAACCCCGACGTTGCCAGCGACGCCCTTGCCTACGGGTTGTCTTCTCGCTGGTTAGGTGACAGGGTTTCTTTCAACCCATCGGCTCAGCAGACATGCCGGGCGAACAAAAAGCCTCTACCTTAACGAGAGTTGGTAGAGGCTTTTTGTATTAAAATAGTTCAATAAAAACTGAATAAGTAAAAGGAATGATTACAATAGCGGTCAGTAACCTTACCATCTGCAGTGTTCCTACCACAGTTCGATCAGCATTTACTTCATCTGCTAGTATAATCATTGGAATAAGCCCTCCGGGAACAGCAGCTAAAAAACTTGTTATAAAGTTCCATTTAAAGATCTTTCCCAGACAATAAGCTAAAATTAAACTGCTTAATATGACTAATAATGTCATTACCAGTATTGGGATAAAAAGATCTGCAATATAAAATAAACCTTCCGAAGTGAAACTTGTTCCAATTATTCCACCCATTCCAATCTGTGCCAGATGATAAAAAAATTTAGGCGGCGCTTTTAGCTTATAATCGAATTTTGCATTTAAGAAAACTATAGTAATAAGCGCCCCTATCATATTTCCGGCAGGAAAATGAAGGGCATTAAAAACAAGCCCGCCAAGTCCACCAAATATTAACAAACCAAGCCAGTTGAGAATTTTCTTTTCACTTTTATTTGTTTTTTCACTTCTTGACTTGCCTGTTTCCATTTCATCCGTAGAGATACATTTTTTTATAAGAAGAGGTAGTACTAAAACAACACTTAAAAGCCTGGCCATTTGAAAACATGTTATTTGCAACAGATCTGCATGATAAGACATTGCAAGAACAGTTGTTTCGGCAATTCCGCCGGGAACTACCGATAAAAATGCAGTAACGTTATCTATAACAGCTAAATGGCTTAGCAGGTACCCGTTTAGTGAAGTACTGGCTATATACCAGATAATTAATAAGAGAGAAGGCCTGACCAGCTTTTTCAATCTGTTTACCAGTTCTTTATCAAAACGAACTCCTAGATAAATTCCCAATACCACAGCAAATAATGACTTAATGTAGCTTGGAATAATGATATCTAAACCAATTATTTTCAATAAACCAATGGCTAAAATAGGCCCCACCAATCTCCCGGCAGGAACCTTAAAAAATAAACTCAATTGAGCACTAAGATAACCAATCATCAAAATTATAAATAGCCCATAATATTCTTCAAGCAAGTTGCTGTACCCTTCCTTCATAATTAAGCATAAAAACATAATTAAGCATAAAAACATAATTAAGCATAAAAAATTCTTACCACAATATAATTAGTTGTTCAAATTTTTATTATATATTATTTTAAGACCCTTTAATGTTAGGAGCGGGTCAACGATATCAATTACAGAGGTTTCGCCTGCTATCAGTTCTGCCATTTCCCCTGTGGCAATTACTTTATGTTTAGTTTTTCTTTCTTTATTAATACGTTCTACAATTTCCTTGACAAGCCCCACAAACCCGTATAAAATTCCTGCCTGCATACTTGCTACAGTATTCTTTCCAACTACTGTAGGTGGTTTTTCCAGTTCAACTCTCGGAAGCTTGGAGGCTCCGGAATAGAGTGCTTCCGTGGAAACATTGATCCCGGGAGCTATAATACCACCCAGGTATTCTCCCCTTTCAGATATTACGCAAAATGTAGTGGCAGTACCGAAATCCACTATAATTAAAGGACCACCGTAATTATGGTAGCCTGCTACCGCATTAACTATCCGATCTGCACCAACCTCTCGGGGGTAGTCAAATTTAATTGCTATACCTGTTTTTACTCCCGGGCCCACTACAAGAGGTTCCACATTAAAATATTTCCTGGCAGTCCTGTGAAAAGCACCAGTGAGGGGTGGAACAACGGAAGAAATAATCATTGCATCAATATCTTTGGGGTCAATTGTTGAAGTAGTTAATAATTCCCTAATCAAGATACCGTACTCATCAGAACTGCGCTCCCTGACAGTGGCAAGCCACCAGTAATTTAGCAACTTTTCACCTTTATATACCCCTGCAACTGTTGAAGTATTGCCAATATCCAATACCAGGAGCATTTAATCCCTCTTTTCTTTGGGAAATTCCACCGGCTTATTATTTTCATCAACAACAACAACTTTTGGAGTATAGTTTTCAGCTTCTTTCCTCTCCATCATTGCATATGAAATAATAATTACTTTATCACCTTTTTGGACAAGCCTCGCTGCTGCTCCATTTAAGCAGATCGTCCCTGAACCCTTTTCTCCGGGTATAACATAAGTTTCAAATCTTGCACCATTATTTAAATTAACTATCTGTACCCTTTCATTTTCAAGTATATCCGCCTTTTCCATTAGTTCTGAATCAATAGTAACACTTCCGACATAATTTAAATCTGCATCTGTTACAGTAGCTCTGTGAATTTTGGATTTAAACATATTTAACAGCATGATTACCCCTCCAGTATTGCATTATCTATAAGTCTCGCTTTACCAATTTTAACTGCCAGGGCAAGCAGCATTTTGCCTTCCAAAACATCTTTTTCTTCTAATTTGGGATAGGTTAACAGTTCTACATAGTCAATCTTAGCCAAAGGTTCCGAAGAAATCATATCGATAACAGCACCTTTCAAACTATTAACATCCCGCTCTCCTTCCTGAACTTTTTGCTGCGCTTTTTGGATACTGCGGTAAAGAATTCTTGCGGCTTTTCTTTCTTCATCATTTAGATAAAGATTTCTGGAACTCATTGCTATTCCATCCTCTTCCCTGACAATGGGAACAGTTCTAATTTCAACATCAATATTGAGTTCCTTGACCATTTTCTTAATGACTAAAACCTGCTGAGCATCCTTTTGTCCAAAAAAAGCCACATCAGGCTGTACCGAATTAAAAAGCTTGGTAACTATAGTTGCAACCCCTTTAAAATGACCGGGCCGTGATCTACCACATAATTTGCCGGTTATTCCCTTAACTTCCACATAGGTTGAAAATCCATCCGGGTACATTTCCTCTACAGAGGGATTAAAGATGACATCTACTCCAACTTCTTCTGCCAGCTGCATATCCCTCTCTAAATCCCTGGGATAATCCTCATAGTCCTCTCCGGGACCAAACTGAGTGGGATTAACAAAAATACTTACAATAACCACATCACACTCTTTCCTTGCCTGGCGCATCAACTCCAAATGTCCATCATGAAAAAACCCCATGGTAGGAACCAGACCTACTTTTTTACCTTCTTTTTTAGCATTTTTAACATGCTCTCTTATTTCTAAAACTTTATTTATCAACAACATTTTGTTTCCCCCCTCAATATAACTTTTTCATTTCTTCTTCACTGGTAAAAAAACTATGTTCAGGGCCAGGAAACTCCCTATTTCGGACCTCATTCTTATACTCCTTCAAAGCATTCATTATTTTATCACATAAGCTTTCATATTTCTTAACAAATTTAGGCTTAAATTCATCATTAAATCCCAGCAAATCATGGAGTACAAGTACCTGACCGTCACAAAAGGCACCTGCACCAATCCCTATAATGGGAACATGAGACATTTCGGAAAGCTCCTGTGCTAACCCGGCAGGAATACATTCAGCAACTATTGCAAAAACCCCGGCTTCCTCAAGTAATTTCGCATCTTGTAAAATTTTCTCTGCTTTTTCCTTACTTTTACCCTGCACCTTATATCCTCCCAGTTGATTTACAGACTGGGGTGTTAATCCTAGATGACCCATGACAGGAATACCGCATTCAACTATCCTTTGGACAGTCTCCGCAACTTCCTTTCCTCCCTCAAGCTTTACTGCACTTGCTCCTGCCCTCATTAATCTCCCGGCGTTTTTCAATGCTTCCTCTTGTGAGACTTGATAAGACAAAAAGGGCATGTCAGCTATAACCGGGGTTTTTTCTACTCCCCTAACCACAGCCCTGACATGATGTAACATCTCATCCATGGTTACCTGCACTGTACTTTCATAACCTAAAACCACATTCCCGACAGAATCTCCTACAAGAATAGCATCTATGCCGGCGGCTTCGACGAGTTTTGCCAGAGGATAATCATAAGCAGTTACCATGGTTATCGGAATACCACTTTTTTTGAAGACTTCTTTTATTGAAGTTTTCATTAAAGAGCCTCCTCAAATAATTTTTTTACTTTAATGTAACTTTCCCTTAGATCAGTATTCTTTTCAGCAGCAACTTTAGCAGTATATAAACCGAGTATAGAATAAAAGCTTTTTTCCAGGCTGCCCAGTTTTTCTATTTCCTGCAAATGACTCTGAAGAGTTTTAATATCGCACCTTTCTACAGGGCCCGTTAAAGAGTCTACAGGTCCATATGTAAGAATATTTTTAAGGGTACCTATAATTAAAGGTTCCAGTAAATTAAGCGCTTCTTTTTCACTTACCCCTGCTTCATTAAGAAGGTAAACTGCATAATGGTTTAAAGAAACCAGGTAATTACACGCAACTACTGCGGCAGCGTGATAGAAGATCTTTTGCTCCGTTTTAATGGTAAACGGTTTTCCTCCTAAAGAGATCGCCAGTTCTTTTAGTGGTTGCAGGCTTTCTTCATCGCCTTCAAGTGCAAAATAAACTCCATTAAGAAAATCACCGGGCACCTTATTCCCTGTAAAGGATTTAAGAGGGTGTATGGAAGCGATAAAAGCATCCTTGGACTTAACTTCATGTAATTCTTGAGAGCTAAGGGAACCGCTTGTATGGGCCACTATGGTGCCTGGAGAAAGACAGTGATTTTCCACAAGCTTCTTTGCCATATCAGCAACCACTCCGTCAGGTGTGGTAATAAGGATAATATCTGCCCGGGGCAAGTCCTTTACTATTTGTGAGAAGGTTAAAGCCCCGGTTGCTTCAGATAGAACTTTACGTTTTTCTTCTGAGCTGCTAACTATAAAAGATATGGTATAACCTGTTTCCTTTAAAAGCAGCGCCAGAATAGACCCTACTTTTCCTGCTCCTATAATACCGATTGACTCAGGCACAAAAACACCTCCCTAACTATTTTTTGCATGGGAGGAAGAAAGTAGACGGTCAGTATTCAAGAAAATGATTTATGCAATTAGCTCCAACGTATCCTATCAGCACTATCGAGCTTATTCCTGATAATAAAAAATCCTCCGTTGTACCGGAGGTTGTAGTTTGTTTTTAGACATACTTCACCCGTCTATCCGTCTCGGTCCTCCCGGCTCCAAGCGGTACATAAGCTATATGATTATGAAAATACCAACTGAAACAAGCAGGTATGGCTCCACAGGATGCCATCCAGGTAAAATACTACCACATTTATCTAGCTATTTCAATTAAAAGGATATTATTTATTCTATATCTTTAGCTAAATTTAAGAGTTCGCTATATAGGCCGTAGGCAGTTTGTAAAACTTCTGACACATTTTCTACAGTAGAAATATCGCTCATAAAATCAGTTCTTATGGTCAACTCGGATGCAGTACAATCGCTATCCAAATCATTTTCCGAGATCCTTTTCGCCCTTACGACATCTTCTTTTTTAACCTGCAGCCTGATATCTCTAAAAAGAAATGTATATCCGGTAGCATTAAGGGCTTAACAATTATAAATTATATTGAAAAATCCTTTTATATGTATAAGATTAAAGTATAAATAAGCATCTTGCATTTTATCCATAAGAAATATATAATTTAAATTATTAATTCACAATTTAATATCACACACTGGATGATGTTTGCAGGAGAGCGACCATCTGGTCCACTGAAGGGGTTAAAACTCTCATGTGTTTTTATTAAAGCGGTACCGCAAGCGGACAGGACTCTGGAGAGATCCTCAATAGGGCGCCGAAGGGGCAAAAACAGTTTTTTACTGTTTAATCTCTCAGGCAAAAGGACAGAGTATAGGTTTGTTTCGTAACAGTAGTTATACTGTTCGTACTTATTATTTTCTTTCCAGTGTCAAGATCGTGAGATTTTGACTTTTTTATTTTTTGCACGCAAAAAAATTCCAGCCAGGTTATATGATATGGTAAATTATGTATATTGCATAATATTTTTATTATTTTGAATATATAAATAATATGATTTACAATATAGAGACTATATTTATTTTAAACTCTAAGGAGGTCTTATTTGATGGAAACTTTTTTAGCTTATTTTGAGAGTTTTGTAAGTTGGGTAAGTGGTATAGTCTGGGGTCCCTACATGCTGGTATTACTTGTAGGAACCGGTATTTTCCTGACTTTTGGTCTCAAATGGATGACAGTCAGAAAAATCGGTTATGCATTTAAACTCCTCTTCCAGGGCAGGGACAAGACAAAACAGGAAGGCGAAGGTGAAATTACACCCTTCCAGGCACTGATGACTGCATTATCTGCAACCATTGGTACAGGTAACATTGCAGGGGTAGCTACCGCAATCTTTTTAGGTGGACCTGGTGCAGTTTTCTGGATGTGGATTACAGCGCTATTTGGCATGGCTACAAAATACGGCGAAGCAGTACTTGCAGTTAAATATCGCGAGGTTAAACCAAACGGTTCCTACGCCGGAGGTCCAATGTACTATATTAAGAATGGCCTTGGCGACAACTGGAAATGGCTTGCCTGGCTCTTTGCTCTCTTCGGAGCAGTAGCTGCTTTTGGAATTGGAAATACGGTACAGTCCAATTCAGTGGCACATGCTGCCCAGGGTTCATTCGGTATTCCACTCTTTGTTACCGGTATTGTTTTAGCAATCCTAACTTTTGCAGTTATTATAGGCGGAATTACTCGTATTGGAGAAGTAACAGAACGTTTAGTTCCTTTTATGGCAATTATTTATGTAATTGGAGCTTTAATTATAATTTTAGTAAATGCCTCTAAGCTTCCCGGAGCTATCGGCCTTATTTTTTCAAGCGCATTTACAGGGCATGCTGCCGTTGGCGGCTTTGCAGGGGCAGGTTTAAAGCAAGCACTCCGCTTTGGTGTTGCCAGGGGTGTATTCTCAAATGAAGCAGGTCTTGGCAGCGCTCCAATCGCACACGCGGCAGCTACTACCAACAACCCTGTTCGCCAGGGTGTCATAGGAATGCTGGGGACTTTTATCGATACTATTTGTGTTTGTACCATGACAGCGCTCGTAATTATTATGACAGGCGCCTGGCAGAGCGGTTAAACCGGAGCGGAGCTTTCAGCGAAGGCATTTAATATGGGGCTTCCGGGACCCGGAGACTTCGTAGTATCCTTCGGGCTAATTTTCTTCGCTTTCTCAACCATTTTGGCATGGAGTTATTATGGTGAAAAGTGTGTTGAATATATCTTCGGAACCGGTGCAGTACTCCCATATCGCATCCTCTGGGTTGTGGCAGTCTTTATAGGTGCAATTGGAAACCTCGAATTAATTTGGCTGGTTGCAGATGCAATGAACGGTCTCATGGCCGTACCAAACTTGATTGCACTTTTATTATTGAGCCCCGTAATATTTAAGATAACTAAAGAGTATTTTATAGAACAGAAGGATGTGACAGTCACACCTAAAAAGCAATAAATCAGTAAAAAGGCAACTCGCATGCGAGTTGCCTTTTTACTGTTAGAATACAAATATAATGGTAACTTGTATGGATTAACTTTGGCCTCTGCTCCCCGGCTTAACTACCGGGATACCTTCTTTACACTGGGAACATTCTTCAGGTTTAAATACTGGAACTTCAAGTGCTATTAGGGATTTGAAGGGAACTTCAAAGTTTGCTTGACCACCGCTGCGGTCTATCAGTGAAGCTACCCCCACAACTTCTCCTCCACATTCCTTAACTTTTTTCAGTACTTCTTTAACGGATCCCCCGGTGGTTACCACATCTTCAACTATTAAAACCCTTTGACCGGGATTTATTTGGAAACCACGTCTGATCTGCATCTCACCGTCCTTTCTTTCTGCAAATATTCCGGGTTTATTAAGCGCGCGAGCAGTTTCATAGGCGGCTACAACTCCCCCCAGAGCAGGTCCGATTACCAGATCGGGATTAAAATCCCTTACCTTTTCCGCTAACTGGGAACAGAGCTTTTCTGCCAGATCAGGATATTGTAAAACTTTAGCGCACTGGATGTAACGGTCGCTGTGCAGTCCGGAGCTTAAAAGAAAATGCCCTGTTAGAAGAGCTCCTGTATCTTTCAAAATCTCAATAATTTCGTCTCTGGTTAACATTATTTAAACGCCTCCTCCATTTCAGCTAAAATTTTAGAAGCAGCCTCACCAGGGTCATCTGCCTTTGTAATAGGCCTTCCAACCACCAGATAATGGGCTCCCTCTTTAAGTGCAGTACCGGGGGGCATAATCCTCTTTTGATCACCTTTTGCCGCCCAAGCAGGTCGAATGCCGGGACACACCGAAATGAAATCCTCGCCGCAATTTTCCCTGATAGACTTTGCTTCCCTTGGGGAAGCCACAACCCCATCTAAGCCAGCTTTTTGGGCCAGGAGCGCACGTTTTATTACCAGTTCCTGTGGAGTAAGAGGTATTCCGGTTTCCTGCAAATCCTCTTCACTCATGGAAGTTAAAACTGTCACACCAATTACCAGTGGTCTAACTATCCCTGTTTTCTCTGCCTCCTCAAGAGCTGCTTCCGCTACTCTCTTCATTCCTTCAAAATCTGAAACATGCATATTGAACATCCAGACTCCTTCTCTCACCGCAACTCTAGCGGCTGCTTCCACTGTATTGGGTATATCATGGAACTTCAAATCCAGAAAAACCTTTTTGCCGTTACTTCGCAGGTAGTCAAGCACTTTTCCCCTGCTGGCCAGGTACTGCTCCAATCCCACCTTAAAGATATCAACTTTATCTTTGAGAACAGTAACCAATTCTCTAACCCGTTTTTCCTCCGGAGTGTCAAGAGCAACTATCAATTTTGCCTTCATGTTAACTCCCCTTCCATGCCTTACCTATCAATTCTTTTATAGAAGCATATCCCTTTTCCGTGAGATACTCTTCAATGCCGGATAAGGTCTTAACTGCTGTGAGAGGGTCAGTGAAATTTCCTGTTCCTATGGCAACTGCACTGGCCCCGGCCATAAAGAATTCCAGTGCATCTTCCGCACCTGTTATTCCCCCCATACCAATTACCGGAACATCTACGCTTTGACTTACCTGCCAGACCGCGCGTACCGCCACAGGTTTAACGGCAGGTCCCGACAGTCCTCCAAAGACATTGCCAAGTACCGGCTTTTCCTTTTCGATATCAATTGCCATCCCGAGTAGCGTATTGATTAGAGATAGTGCATCTGCGCCTGCATCTACTACAGCTTGAGCAATTTCTACAATGTCGGTAACATTGGGGCTTAACTTCACTATCAGCGGCAGTGAGGTTTCATTTCTGATAGCAGCCACAACTTGAGCAGCCGATTGGGCAGTTGCACCAAAGGCCATTCCTCCCTCTTTGACATTGGGACAGGAAATATTAACCTCCAGGGCATCTATCCCCTCTACGCCATCAAGCTTTGAAGAAACCTCAGCATATTGTTCTACAGTACTTCCGGCGATATTGACTATTATTGCAGTAGAAAATTTTTCTTTCATTACGGGTAAATAACTTGCTAAAAAATCATCTACTCCGGGATTTTCAAGCCCTATTGAATTAAGAAGACCTGCGGGAGTCTCGCAGAGGCGGGGCGGAGGGTTACCCGGACGCGGCTCTAGAGTAATTCCCTTGGTCATAATTCCCCCCAGTACTGAAGGGTTAAAATAATCACAGTATTCCATCCCAAAGCCAAAGGTTCCGGATGCCACCAGAACGGGATTTTTCAATTTCAGTCCTGCAATCTCCATTGATAAATCGGGAGCTTTACTCACTTAAATCCACCTCCTCCGCCCAAAACACCGGGCCGTCACTGCATACCTTGGGATAATACTTTTCGCCTTTCCCCTTACAGGTACAGCCCAGGCAAGCTCCTATACCGCAGGCCATCCTTGCTTCCAGGGATAACTGGCAGGGTATCCCCTCTTTTTCGGAAAGCCTTTTAACTTCCTTAAGCATTGGTAGCGGGCCGCAGGCATAAAGCATGGTGGGGTTATCTTGCAAAGATTCCTTTAAGAGCTCTACAACAGTTCCCTTGTGCCCTAAACTGCCGTCATCGGTGGCCAGTTGCAGGTCATTTGTAAAGCGTGCAAAGGAATCTTTAACAAGTAATCCTTCTTTATCCCTGGCACCGAGCAAGATGGTTATTTTATTGTCCTTTTTAGAAAGCTCCTCTGCCAAAAATAGCATGGGCGCTATTCCCATTCCGCCACCGATCACAACAACATTCTTCCCTTTTGTTAGCTGAAAACCTTTTCCCAAAGGGCCCAGCACAGAAAGCTGTTCATTAATGGGCACTTTACTCAACAAATAGGTACCTTCCCCTACAACTGCGTAATATATGCTCAAACTGCCCCGGGCAGCATCAGTCTTATGGATACTGAAGGGGCGCCTTAAAAGGGGGGCAAGGGTCTCTGAACATTTTAAGTGAACAAACTGCCCCGCCTGGGCTTTTTCCACAATTTCCGGACAGTGCAGCTCTAACAGGTAAGCGGATTCCTGCAGTTTCTGCTGGGAAATAACCCGTGCTTCATATACTCCCATTTATCTTTCCTCCCCTGTATAGTCCTGAAGGGAACGTACCTGTAGCATAGATTGTAAAACCTTTAAAATTGCTGATGCGGTGTCGAGGGAAGTTAGTAATGGCACTCCATATTCAACACCTGCCCTGCGGATTTTAAAACCGTCCCTTTCAGGCTGTTTTCCTCTGGTAAATGTGTTTATTACAAGATCTACCTTTCCCTCCTGTATGAAATCCACAACATGCGGTGAACCTTGGGATACTTTATTAATTTTTCTCACAGGAATATTGTTTCTTTCCAGCATTTGTGCAGTACCTTCTGTGGCGACCAAGCTATATCCTAGCTCAGAGAAACCTTTCAAAATGGGAAGTGCTTCTTCTTTATCCTTATCAGCTATTGTAGCCAGTAGAATACCTCTCTTGGGGAAATTGTATCCTGCTGCCAGAAACGCTTTATACATTGCCTTTGTAGAATCCCTGTCCAAACCGAGCGCCTCTCCCGTTGACTTCATTTCAGGTCCAAGGGAAGTTTCAACATCCAGCAGTTTGGAAAATGAAAAAACAGGCATTTTTACTGCAGTCAGGTCCGGGGGATTATAGAGACCCCCTCTGTATCCCAATCCACTCAAACTTTCACCAAGTATACACTGTGTTGCAAGCTTTACTAACGGAATTCCGCTAACCTTACTGATAAAGGGTACCGTACGACTGGATCTGGGATTTACCTCCAGTACATAAACATTTTCATTATGGATTACATACTGGATATTGAGCATTCCCCTCACATGTAATCCTTGAGCCAACCTGGTGGTATAATCGACTATTTTTTCCACTATTTCTTTCGGTAAGGAGCGGGAAGGATAAACAGCAATACTATCTCCCGAATGTACTCCGGCCCTTTCAATATGCTCCATTATGCCGGGTATCAATACTTCATTTCCATCACTTATTGCATCAACTTCAATTTCCCTACCTCGTAGATAACGGTCAACCAGTACGGGATATTGCGGTGAAACCGTTACTGCCTGTTCAAGATATTGCCGCAACTCTTCCAGGTTATATACTATTTCCATAGCCCTTCCCCCAAGTACATAAGAAGGCCGTACCAATACCGGGAAACCTATTGTTGCCGCAATTTCTTCAGCTTCCTGGCGGCTTCGGGCAGTTTTTCCTTGCGGACAAGGTATTTTTAGTTTTTGAAGTAGCTCAGTAAACTTTTGCCTGTCTTCAGCTAAATCCATTTCTTCTACAGTTGTTCCAAGAATTTTTACTCCCGCTTCCTGTAATGGGCGGGCCAGGTTTACCGCAGTCTGCCCTCCAAATTGAACGATAACACCAAGAGGTTTTTCCTTTTCTATTACATTTAAAACATCTTCCAGAGTTAAGGGTTCAAAATAGAGCCTGTCCGAGGTATCAAAATCGGTACTCACAGTTTCGGGATTGTTATTTATTACAATTGACTGGTAACCGGCTTCACGCAATCCCCAGGCAGAGTGAACCGAGCAGTAATCAAATTCAATCCCCTGTCCAATCCGAATGGGTCCGGAGCCAAGCACCACAACTTTTTCTCCTTCTTCGGGGTTACACTCATCATTTTCACCGTAGGCAGAATAGTAATAGGGGGTGGCGGCGGGAAATTCCCCGGCGCAGGTATCAACCATTCGAAAAGCAGCTGTTATTTGCCATTCTTTCCTCAATGCCTTAACTTCAGATTCCTTCATCTTCCATACCCCGGCCAGAGTCTTATCACTAAAACCGAGTTTCTTAGCTTCCAGTAAGATTTCAGGAGAAGGTTCTGATTCAGGTAATATTTCAAATTCCCAGCGAACAAGATTGTGTATTTTCTCCAGGAAGAATTCATTTATGGAAGTCAAGGTTTTTACTTCCTCTACCGTCCAGCCCCGGCGAAAAGCTTCTACAATGCACCACAGTCTGCGGTCATCGGGGTGGAAAAGTGTTTTCTTGAGTTTTTCAGTGGACCATTCTCGAAGTTCTTTCATATCTAAATCTTCCACAGACATCTCCAAAGAACGAATCCCCTTTAAAAGTGCACTTTCAAAATTTCGTCCCAGGGCCATAATTTCCCCGGTAGCTTTCATTTGTGATCCCAGAAAGCGGTCCGCAGTAGGGAATTTATCAAAAGGCCAACGGGGTATTTTGACTACTACGTAATCCAGGGCAGGCTCAAAACAGGCAATTGTTTTTTGCGTAATCTCATTTTGAATTTCATCCAGGCGGTAACCAAGGGCGATTTTTGTTGCCACGCGGGCTATTGGATAGCCTGTTGCCTTACTTGCAAGTGCACTGGAACGACTTACCCTGGGATTGACTTCTATCACATAATACTCATTGTTTTTAGGATTTAATGCAAACTGGATGTTACAGCCTCCGGCTATTTTTAAAGCCCTGATAATTTTTAGGGAAGCTGAGCGCAGCATCTGGTGTTCCTTGTCGGATAAAGTCTGGCTGGGAGCAACCACGATGCTGTCTCCCGTGTGTACTCCGACGGGATCAATATTTTCCATGTTGCAAACAGTTATACAGTTATCAGCAGCATCACGCATTACTTCATACTCAATTTCCTTCCAGCCCGCAACACTTCTTTCAATCAGGAGCTGCTTAATCATACTGTAACGCAATCCTCGGGAAACAATTTCTTTCAGCTCCGGGGCATTATGGGCTATTCCACCGCCGGTACCTCCAAGTGTATAGGCAGGGCGAACTATTACGGGATAGCCAATTCTCGCCGCAAATTCCAGTGCTTCTTCCCTCGATGATACTATGGTACTTTCAGGAACGGGTTCCTCGAGTTCCAGAAGTAGCTTTTTAAAAAGGTCTCTATCTTCAGCCTTTTGAATTGCTTCCAGTGAAGTACCCAGAAGAGTTACCTCATATTTCTCAAGTACACCGTTTTTAGCCAGCTCTTCCGCAAGATTTAAACCTATCTGTCCACCCAGTGTAGGTAAGAGGCCGTCAGGTCTTTCCAGATGGATTATTTCTTCCAGGTATTCTGCAGTTAAAGGTTCCAAATATACCTTGTGGGCAAGCTCCCTGTCGGTCATAATGGTTGCAGGATTGCTATTGACAAGTACTACCTCTATACCTTCTTCCTGCAGGGTACGACAGGCTTGAGTACCAGCATAGTCGAACTCTGCAGCCTGCCCGATAACTATAGGGCCTGAACCGATTACCAGAACTTTTTTGATGTCTTCTCTCCTAGGCACTTTGATCCCCCCTGTCTCCCTCTACCATATATAAAAATTTATCAAATAGGTTTCTTGAATCATGGGGCCCCGGCGCCCCTTCAGGATGATATTGGATTGAAAATGCAGGTAAATTTTTATGCTCTATTCCTTCCACGGTACCGTCATTGAGGTTAACGTGGGTAATCTCTACATCATGGGGAAGTCCTTCTTCCTTCAGTGCAAACCCATGGTTTTGAGAGGTAATATCTACTCTTCCTGTTTGTAAATTTTTGACCGGATGGTTGCCTCCCCGGTGGCCAAACTTTAGCTTAAATGTCTCTCCCCCCAGAGCTATCCCGAGAACCTGGTGTCCCATACAAATTCCCATGATAGGAACTTTTCCAAGCAATTTTTTTACGGTATTTGCTACGTAGCTTACAGTTTTAGGGTCTCCCGGGCCATTTGAAAGTATAATCCCTTGAGGAGAATACTTCATTATATCCTCATAAGCAGTTTTTGCCGGTAATACCACCACCGTACAACCTCTGGAAGTCAGACTGCGCAAGATGTTATGCTTAACTCCCATATCAATAACCGCTACAGTTGTTTGTCCTCCTGGAAGAATATATGGCTTCTCACAAGTGACCTTTGCAACAAGATCTATTTCTGACAGGTGCGGTATTGACTGCGCCTTCTTGGTAAGTTCTTCCACAGGGATATCTTCAGTAGTGATAATTCCCCTCATGGTACCCATAACCCTGAGATGCTTTGTAAGTGTTCTGGTGTCAATGTCACAAATCCCAACCAGCCTTTGTTCTTCAAGAAAAGCTTGCAGTTTCTTATCGATACGGGAGCCTCCCGGCGCCGTGCACAATTCCTTAACGATTATCCCCTGAGCCCATGAAGCAGCTGATTCCTGGTAACTACCATGGACTCCGTAATTTCCTACCAGCGGGTAGGTAAAAGTTACTATCTGGCCGGCATAAGAAGGGTCTGTCATTATTTCCTGATAACCGTTCATGGAAGTGTTGAAAACTACTTCTCCAAAGGCTGTTCCGGGTATTCCACAGGATTTTCCCACAAATATTTCGCCATCTTCTAAAACAAGCTTCGCTTCCATACTACCCCTCCCCAAATTGTTTATTTCCACTTGTGGCAATAACTTTAATCAGGTTAAGCTTTCAGCGGTTATTTTTCCTCCTACAATTGTCATTACAGGCCACCCCTTGAGGTTTTTTCCTGCATAGGGAGTATTTTGACCCAGGGAATGCCAGTTTTTCAGATTCACTTCCTTCACCAGCTCAGGGTCAAATACAGTCAGGTGGGCAAGTGAACCTTCTTCTATTCCCGCAATATTTATTCCCAGCACGGACGCAGGTCCTGTGGTAAACTTCTCTACCAACTGTCTTAAGCTAAGCTTTCCAGTATGGTAAAGATAGTGCAGGCTTACTGCCAGGCAGGTTTCCACCCCCGAGATTCCAAAGGGAGCAAAGGGGTATTCAACTTCTTTTTCTTCCCTGCTATGGGGTGCATGGTCAGAGGCAATTACATCAATAGTACCGTCTTTCAGGCCTGCAATCACCGCTTGAATGTGTTCTTCAGACCGTAAAGGAGGGTTAACTTTTGTTGCTGTATTGTAACTTGCTGTTTCTTGATCTGAAAGGCTAAAATGATGGGGCGCCGCCTCTGCAGTAACTTTAAGTCCCTTCTCCTTTGCCCGGCGTACCAGTTCCACTCCGCCTTTAGTACTGATATGGCAGATGTGCAGCCTTGCTCCTGTTAACTCGGCAAGTGCAATATCCCTGGCGATCATTATCTCCTCTGCCGCAGCAGGTATGCCTTGCAATCCTAAAATTGTGCTGTAATATCCTTCATGGATCTGCCCTCCTTCTGCCAGGTTTTCATCCTCACAGTGGCTCAAGACAGGTAAATCATAGAGGGTAGCATACTCCATACAGTGGCGCATAACTTCCGAATTCATAACACCGTTTCCATCATCGGACAGGGCAACAACTCCCGCATCTTTCAAAAAGCCGTATTCAGCCATTATTTCACCCTGTCTCTCCTTTGTTAAACAACCTACCGGAAGCACTCTGCAGTTTCCGGCTTCTTCAGCCCTTCTTTTTATTAATTCTATTGTTGCCTCATTATCTGCTGCAGGATAAGTGTTTGGCATACAGGCAACAGCAGTAAAGCCCCCATAAGCTGCAGCCTTTGTACCTGTGGCTATGGTTTCTTTATTTTCTTCCCCCGGTTCCCTTAAATGGACATGCATATCAATCATTCCCGGAGTTACAACTTTGCCTTCCAGGTCAATTGTTCTGGTTTCCTCCCGGTCATTAATTTCAATTTCTTCTGCAACTTTTTTTATTTTGCAGTTTTCAATTAAAATATCACCTTTAAATTCCCTGTGACGTACTGAATCAATGATAAGTGCGTTTTTAAGAAGTAGCCTTTTCATCTTCAAAATCACTCCCCATCATGAGATAAAGAAGAGCCATGCGAACCGCTACTCCGGCAGTTACCTGCTCATCAATAACTGACTGTACGCTTTCATATACTTCAGGACTAATCTCTACTCCCCGGTTAATTGGTCCGGGATGCATAACCATGGCATCTTTCTTTGCTAAACTGAGAGTTTCTTTATTTAAGCCGTACATTTTGGCATACTCTCTTTTTGAAGGAAAAAGACCCTTCTGCTGTCTTTCCAGTTGGATGCGAAGCATCATGATCACATCTGCATCACGCAGTGCATCTTTAAAGCAAGTCACCACTCTAACACCGGTAGCTGCTATGTCGGCAGGCAAAAGGGTGGGAGGACCGCATACAATAACTTCCGCCCCCATTTTAGTAAGGCCCCAGATGTTGGACCGTACTACCCTGCTATGGAGTATGTCACCTATAATCGCAACGGTCAAACCCTGTAACTCACCAAACTTTTTCCGCATTGTGTACATGTCTAAAAGCGCCTGGGTAGGATGCTCATGATAACCGTCTCCGGCATTTATAACCCTGGCTTTAATATTTTCTCCGAGAAGCTTCGGAGCTCCGGCGGCAGGGTGTCTGATTACCACCATGTCAATTCCCATGGCATCAAGTGTCCTTCCGGTATCTATCAGGGTCTCTCCTTTCTTGACGGAACTGCTTGAAACGCCCATATTCATGGTATCTGCCCCCAGGTATTTTCCGGCCAGCTCAAAGGATGACCTTGTCCTTGTGCTTGGTTCATAAAAGAGACTTACAACTGATTTTCCCCGCAATGTCGGGAGTTTTTTTACATCCCTGTAAATGATTTCTTCCATGGATTCCGCAGTGTTCAAAATAAGTTCAATCTCTTCCTTGGAAATATTTTTCAAGCCAAGCAAATCCTTGGTTTTGATCCCCATTCTTTGACCCCCTTTTTTTCATCAAAAAACCCCTTTGCCGTCCGGCAAAGGGGTTACACTATCGCCTACTTTATGAAGTAGAAATTATAACTATGGATAGATAACCTTTACTGGCCTCGCCGGACCAATTTAAAAGGTAGATAATTTATTGAGTTGTAAAAAAACCTGCTCACTGTGAGCACAGCAAGCAGGGTATACTATCCCTATAATTTATTTAATCTTACTAGCCTCACAGGACTAATTTAAAGATGCATGCTATTAATTTCTAGTTAATTATATGCTATTTACTGTCACCGGTCAACTGAAAAAATAAATTTTTTTAATTTTTAGGGCATTTCCTAGAATTAGTGTATAAATTTAAATATCTTTAGAAATTCTAAGAATGAGGTGAGTATAATGGAAAATATAGTTATGGGAATACAAGTCGGCAATCGTTTTGAAGATGCTACACAAGTTCAACAAATACTTACTGAATACGGATGTATTATCAGGACTAGATTGGGATTACATCAAATGATGGAAGATGATGATCACTGTACTGAAAAAGGGTTAATATTGTTAGAATTAATGCAGAATAGCGGTTCAAAATCTCAAGAGCTGGAAAACAAGTTAAGTGAAGTAAATGGTGTAAAGGTAAGGAAAATGGTATTTTAACTAAATTATCATAGTTATTAGAGGAGGTTCCCATCCAGGGAACCTCATTATTTTTAGGCTTTGATAACTTCTACCTTAGTATCAAGCTGCGATGCTCCTCCTCCGATCGGATCGGACAGACATCCAAGTTTAAAGCTTTCATCGGCTCTCTGCAGGTCATTATTACTGAAACCGGCGTTTCTGCGTCCGGCATAGCCGTTATTTTGAGATACCGCCCAGGGGACATGCCCGTAAGCAGGGTCAGTATCAGTAACTCTGCCATCCAACCTGTAGGGGGCAGAGCCGTAAGCGAAATGTCCATAGTTATAGGAACTGCCAACAACTCCCTGCCTTATTCTACCGGTTATTCGTACCCTTCCTTCCACTTTGAAACTGGCAGACTTAATTATTACCCTGTCTCCGTCGGCTAAACCTCGTACTTTAGCATCCTGCGGATTAATCCAGAGGAAGTTTTCTTCATCAATTTCACGGAGCCAGGCGTCGCTGATATTGCGGTGGGTACCGATATGCCTTGCTTTCCAGTTGATAAGCTGCAGCGGAAATTGATCGTCTCCAACATTATTGCCATTATAGAACCTTGTGCTCTCAATTCGCGGTAGCCCGTCAAAAAACTCCCCGCTGTAAGAATGACGACCTTTAGCCACATCTTCACGGTAGAAGTCCGCCTGGCCTGCAAACTTGTATTTCAAATATTCTCCTTCGTATTCATTACCGGGAGCTTCAAATCTACCGCCCCTGTTAAGAACATAGACTACCTTCTTCCACTCGTGCGCTTTTACAGCCTTCCGCCATTTATTTTCATCAAAGTATGGGCCCAGCGCCTTTTTACGTGACTGCTTGAATATCTCCTCTTCCCTGGCATCGGCGTCCGGCACCGGTTGGCCGTCAAATGCAATATTTGCCACCACTTTAAGATAGAAATCTTCCGCATTATTCAGGTCGCTGCCGTCAGGAAAAGCATTTTTACCTACACCCGGCAACCCCAGCTCTTTACCAATTTCGATTAAAGAGTCTTCGAAAGCTCGTGGACCGTCAAATGCCCTGGTAACCGGCTGCTGGATATGGCTGAGCTTCAAGGGCTGATTGGGATAAATGCTCTCCAGACCCCACCTTTCAAGATAAGTCAGGTCAGGTAATACATAATCCGCTACGGAAGCGGTTTCGCTCATTGTAATATCCGAAACCACCAGCAAAGGTATTTTTTTAGTGTCCTTCAAAACCTCCTGCTGCTTATTACCTCCCGCCACAGATAGGACCGGTGAAATCCGGTGGATAAAAAGCGCCTTTATGCCGTAAGGATACTCCTGGTCAATACTCGGTAACACTTCTTGAGTTACATGATTGGAATACGGGAACCAGGGTCTTTTTGCCGGGTAGCCGTCTTTTTCAAAAAGGCTGCTTTTTTCATAGGATCCTTTCCGGAAAATGGTAGTACCCCATGGTTTTAGAGTTCTCGGCATATTGAGAACATCATACTGACCTTTAAAACACTGGTATTTAGCACCGCTGCTGATGCTTCCACCCTTCCAGTCGTAATTTCCCAAAAGGTGATTGAGACAATTAATGGCCCGCAAATTATAAAAACCGTTGGTATGCATTGCCGGCCCCCGGTAGGAAGTGATGGACGCCTTTTTACCATAGGAAGTGAACTCTCGTGCCAGCTCAATTATTTTTTCCACTGTAATATCACAGATTTTAGCATATTCCTCAAGGGTCTTTTCAAATACCCTTTCTTTAAAAAGCGTAAAAGCAGACTTCACTCTAATACCATTTATTGTGGTATCAACTTCAAGGGTACCTTCAGCTGCCTGGTCGTGGGGAACCGGTTGGCCGTTTTGCACAACAACATACTGGTCTTTACTTCCAATGCCAAGATCTGCAGCCTTCAATTTGGGTCGTTTGGGGTCACTTAAGTTAACAAGGTGCGTAGCATCAGACCAGGTAGGCTCACCGTCTGCCTCAGCTGCCTTTTTATTGGGATTTTCCAAATAACGCCTGTCAAAGCGCTTGTTCTCAATAATCCATCTTGCCATACCCATTGCCAGAGCCGCATCTGTACCCGGTAAGATGGGAACCCAAATATGGGCTTTTTCCGCGGCTTTGCTCATGCGTGGATCAACAACTGCCAGCTTCATGCCCCTTGCTAGTGCATTCACAAATTTAGGCGCAAGCCAGGTAGGACCTTTATTTGCTACAAAAGGATCGGTACCCCAGATGATAACAAACTCTGCATTATCTACATCTGAATACATCCGCTTTTTCTTTCCCCCGGTAAAGGAGTGAATATTGCCCTGAACGCCGCTCATACCGCAGATTCCACCATGGTGAATGGTATTAACGCTGCCAAGCGATTTTGACCAAAAGCGTTTCTGGATAAAATCCCGCCTGTCTCCCACCAGACTGACAACCTGGTTGGACTTTGGGCCAAAATCAGGATGCCTGGTATCAATCAGCTTATCTTTATAAAGCTCGTCAAACTTTTCCTGACTAAGTTCTCCATTTTTAACCTTTTCCCAATCAGCCATAACCTGTTCTTTGGAAACATAAGCCCAGATATCCTTTAAACCGGGTGTACCCAAATCACTTCCTTCTACGATTTCTGTGATTGCCTGTTGCCAGGAAATGCTCTTAAATTTGCCGCTTCCTCTGGGGCCAACCCGTTTTAAAGGCTGCTTAATTCGTAAATTATCAAATGTAGTCTGAATACCGGCCTGTCCTTTCAGACAGGTTCGTCCACCTCGAAACCCCCTGCCATCTTTGCCAAGCTTGCCGTATCCCTTGGCTGCCTTTTCAGGTGAAGTATCATACGGAATTTGTCCGAATGGCTGGGTATTTAAAGGGCTGTACGGGTTGCCGGCAATTTTTCTTACAACTGCCGGTGAAGCAGCAACCCCTGCCTCTGTTACAACAGCCTTTAAGGTACAGTGAGTGTTACACTGCTCACAAAGGCTATAAATTACATTTGTGGCATCGTATTCATCTTTATCATTTCCTGTTCCATGGGGATCATCTAACCACAGTTTTTCAATTCCTGAATTACTCTCTACTCCCTGTGAAGCAAAGGCGGGTGTCAGTAGGGTTAAGCCACCAACAGCCAGACCACCTTTTAGGAATTTTCTTCTTGTTAGTTTGCATTTCTTTTCTTGGCTCATATTATACCTCCCATCTAATTTCACAAAATTTTATTCTACATCTATCGGCAAATACCTTATTGCCAGAGTATAAAGTAACAATCCCAAACCTATAATTCCGCCGCTACTGGCCCACTCCACCCAGGTAGGGTAATAATAGCCGGAGGGCAAACCCTTAAGAACCGGTACTGTCAGGGCAGGCACTACAATATTAAAGCGTACCCCGAGAATACCTATCACAACAGCAATTCCTGCCAGCATCATTGCTGTAGGAGACCTCCGAGTACCGGGGTTAAAGTATAAAATTAACGGCACCAGTACACCGATACCCATCTGAACACCCCAGTAAGACCAGGAAAAATCACTTGCAAAAATTGCAGCCAGAGTAGCCAATTCCTGTTCTTCAAGGCCATAAGCGCCTATCAAAATTTCAAAAAATTGGAGACCCACATCAATTAATAGAAAAAGTACCATCCACCCCGCCAGGGATTTCACAAGGGATATATCGATTTCTTTACCGGAGATTCTGCTTCTAATAACATACAGTGCTGTCAAGAGCGCCGTACCTGAAACCAGGGCGGAAATAACAAATACCACCGGGAAAAGTGCACTGTTCCAATAGGCTTGCGCCTTAACCACTGCAAATAGAACTCCGGTTCCACCGTGAACACCAAAAATTGCAATTGGAATTCCTATACTACCCAAAATCTTAAGCATCCTTTTGTCCCTTTCTTGTCCTTCAGCAGAAGTATCGTTACTTCCCAGTTTCAATATTCCGGCTAGAGTAGCTTTCAAGCCCTCACCCCTAGATGCCAGTACCAGGTCGTGCCGCAGGGCAAAATACAGCTCGGCCAGCAATAATAGGATATATAGACCGTAAAAGCGTACCTCCCAGGATAGGATACTGGTAAAATTCCAGTACCACAGGGAATGCCAGAATCGCTCCATGTGGCCCAAATCAAGCAGAATAAAGCAGAGTGCCAGTATCATACAGATAATGGCTACCAAAGTAGCATCTCTTCCTACTTCTTCCAGATGCTCCATATCAAAAACATGAATGAGAGAAGATAGTAAAAATGCTCCGGCGCTCATACCTACAAAATAAATATAAAATGCCACCCAGGCTCCCCAGGGCATAGCGCTTGTCAGATGCGTGGTTGCCAGACCCTGGCTAAAACGTAATCCAACTGCCACTGCTCCCAAGGCCAATACAGCAATCAGAAAAACATACCACAGGGTTAACAATGGTTTTTTACCGCTTTGAAACATATTTTTTTTCATTTGATTTATTTGGATTGACATCACTATCACCTCACTTAAGATAAATTACCCGCGGATGAGTTCCCATTTCTTCTTTGAGATGAAAAGCTCGGGGACTTTTTGCCAGCTTGCTGACAATACTGTTTGGATCATTTAAATCGCCAAAATAACGGGCATCCCCCAAACATGTTTCAACACATGCCGGTTCCTCGTCCCGCTGTAAGCGGTGAAAACAGAAATGGCATTTGCGCGCTGTTCCCTGGGGTGCTTTCTGTCCCTGGCGTTTTCCACGCTGAACACCGTACTCGGGAGCCTGAATTTCCTCATAACCCAACATTTCTGTTACATAACTTTCCCCAAAGTCAAAGTAACGTGCTCCGTAAGGACAGGCCGTAATACAATAACGACAGCCAATACAACGCTCATAATCAATGGCAGTAATGCCGTTTTTCAGTTTGTAAGTGGCTTTTACAGGACAGACCTGTGCACAGGGAGGCCGGTCACATTGCATACATGGCCTGGGAATGTGTACCAGGGTTACATGTGGTGTTTCGCCTTTTTCTTCTGTAAGTACAACATTATACGTGACACCGGGCGGGGTACGATTTTCCGCCTTACAGGAAACCGTACAGGTATCGCATCCGATACACTTCTTTAAATCGATAACCATAGCCCACCTTGGCTTTGGCTTCTTTTCACTCCTTTCTGCCGCCTGCGCCCTGAGAAATAATTTATCAAAAAGTTGCCGGCGCGTTACTTTTTGCAAATTAATCACTCTCCTCCAAATTTTTTATAACTTTACCATTAAGTTAGGAGCAAAAAATATGCCAGAATTTAAGTCCCGTATTTCAGGGGTTTCAGGCGGCACTCCGGGCAAAAAAATATGACATTTTGTCATCTCAAGCGACAAAATGTCATAAAAAACGAGCAATAACTATTGATCAGGTTTAAGCCCGTATGTTTCTATTTTACGATACAGATTGCGAACACTGATATCGAGCAGCTCCGCAGTTTTTGTTTTATTCCAATTGCAACTATCCAGAGTCTTTTTGATATGCTCCTTCTCAAGTTCAGCCAAAGTAAGAGGCCTGGACTGAGGTTTTTTCTCCAAACTACCAAACAAATCCTCGGGAGCAATTAAGTCACCTTCTGCCAAAAGCGCTCCACGCTCTATTAGATTGGCCAGTTCTCGAACGTTTCCCGGAAAGTCATGGTTTTGTAATGCCTCTATTGCTTCTTTTGTCAACTTTTTTTGAGGAGCGTTCTTTTTCAAAAAGAAATCTGCCAGAAGCGGAATATCCTCCTTTCTCTCACGCAAAGGGGGAACCTTAATCCTTAAAACATTCAAACGGTAAAACAGATCTTCACGAAAGTTGCCCTTCTCGACCTCCTCTGCCAGTTTCCTGTTAGTAGCTGCTATAACCCTTACTTTTACCCCGCGCAGGCGGTTATCTCCTACACGGCGGAATTCTCCGTTTTCCAAAAAGCGCAGCAACTTAACCTGCAGTCCCAGCGCTAATTCTCCCACCTCATCCAGAAAAAGACTTCCCCCGTCAGCCATTTCCACCAGACCGGATTTTGCCGTTTGCGCTCCTGTAAATGCACCTTTTTCATGACCAAAAAGCTCGCTTTCCAACAGTTGCTCGGGCAGCGCGCCACAGTTAACCACTATAAAGGGCGCATCCGCTCTAAGGCTTTCGAAGTGTAATGCCCTGGAAACCAACTCCTTACCGACACCGCTTTCACCTTCCACAAGTACTGGGCTGGTACTATCGGCAACTTTTCCAACCAGCTGCCTTAAGTTTTCCATAGCCTCTGATACACCCAGCATCCCCTGGTAGCGTTTTATGTTTTCCCTTTCCAGGGCAGCGCTTAACCCCCTGTTCCTTCTTTTAAGTATAACTTTTTCCCTGGCCTTCTCTATGAGGAGCTGAAGTTCCTGCAAATCCACCGGCTTTGTTAAATAATCATAGGCTCCTCTTTTCATGGCCTCAACCGCCGATTCAGTCGTCCCGTGACCGGTCAACACCATTACTTCCATTTCCGGCTGGGACTCCTTAATGCGCTGTAACAGCTCGAGGCCATCCATACCGGGCATCTTAAGATCTATTAATGCCACATCAAACACTTCATCAGCTAAAATTTCCAGTGCAGCCTGACCTGTAGCAGCTCCACTGGCAGAATAATTTTTACGATTAAGGCGCTTAACAAGAAGCTCTCTAAAATCATCTTCATCATCAACTATCAGTATCTTTTTAGTCATTACTTTCCCTCCCTTACTGAAAGCGGAAAAACAAGTGTCACCGTGGTACCTTCTCCCGGCACACTTTCTACTGCTATCCTACCTCCCATTTTTTGCATAATACCGTAACAGATAGATAAGCCCAAACCGGTCCCTCTGCCGGGTTCCTTCGTAGTAAAAAATGGCTCAAAAATCCGGTTTAAATCATCCTGCTCTATACCGGAACCGTTATCCATTATTTTCAAAAAAAGATGTTTTTCTTCAATACTTGCAGAGATTTTTAACCAGCCACCCGTTTCTAAAGCATCCAGAGCATTGGTAATAACATTTAAGAGCACCTGCTGCAGATCTCCAAAATTTGCCGTTAGGGTCGGTATACTGTTAGGAATATTTACTTCTGTAGCTATTTCCTTTTTTTCTATTCTATATTTTACTAGTTGAAGCGTATTATCAACAACCTGCCTGAGATCAACTTTTTCATTTTCAGACCGGGATTTCCGCGCAAAATTTAAGAGATTGCCTATTATTTCCTTACATCTTCTTGACTGCTTAATTATAATCTGCAGGTAATACTGCAGTTCACCCTCAATTACCAGATCTTGAGCATTGCCTTCAGCAAGTTGTTCCTGTAAATCCTCTGCATAAGCGGAGATAACACCCAGGGGGTTGTTCAATTCATGGGCAACTCCGGATGCCAGAAGTCCCAGAGATGACAGTTTTTCGGCCTGCCTCAATGCATGTTCCTTTTGGCGACTGGTGCGAAGTTCCTTTCGCATCATATTTAGTGTTTCTCCCAGGCGACTCAATTCATCTCTGCCCTGGACCCTGACTTCATAGTCCAGATTTCCCTTTCTAATCTCTTGAACTCCCTGCTCCAGATTACGAAGTGAATTGCTAAATCTGATTCCAAAAAAGATACTTACTGCTATTGCTAATAAAATTATAATTGTTCCGAGCAGCAGAAGGTGATTTTCCAGTTGTTTTACAGGAGCAAATGCTTGTTTTACTGGAACTTCCTGAATCACAGCCCACCCTAGCCCAGCAACGGGAGCAAAGCCGCCAAGAACCTCTTTGCCATCGTAACTACTGTACCGGCGAACAGCAGAAATCTTATCGGAAATATCTGCTTGCATAAATTCTTTAACTGCAAGGCTGTCTCGTACATCCGTCTGTCTAAGCACCTGGCTGAAATCCTGATGACCGATTAATTTTCCTTTTGAGTCCACAACAAATAAACGTCCCTTATGTTCGGGCTGCCTCTGGGCCAGCTGTTCAATAACTCTGCGCAAACTGATTTCCAGGATCATGCCACCCCGGAAATCTCCGTCAGTTAAGCTGGTTATAGGAATAATTCTTTGAAGCCTTATTTGACCGTAGCTGTCCAGAAAAGTGTTAGACCAGTCGCTATTGCCCTCTTTTAACTGCAAAAAGGCTTCTTCATCCTTCATATTCAGTAAACTGTTTCCTACTACACGGCGTCGGGAGGCACGTGCCAGCTCTCTGCCGTCTTCCCCTACCAGGGACACTTCTTCCAGATATGGAACTTCTCGCAATAGGCCGTACAATATTCCTTCCTGTTTGCTTCTCTCACTATTAAGTAAGCTTTTCCCGTCAATACGGGCTACAGCAACAATCTGTCTGATTTGACCTCCAATGATGGATTCGAGATCAGCTGCCAGACGCTGAGAAGTGACCTGATTGTGCATTTGGATATTTTGCTCCAAATTTTTTCTGGCAGTCTGTACACTGAGATACCCCAGCAATGATAGGGGTATAATTGACATGATAATACCAAAAATCAATAACCTATATTTTATACTCTCCCACCAGGGAGTGAAACCGTTATTTCGCATTACTACCACCAGCTTTACTGTATTTTAATTCAGCATAGCCAAGGATTGATGGATCAATTTTAAGTCCCAAGCGTTTTGCAACCTCAAGATCGACTGTTAGTTTTAGTTCAGACGGTGGTTCAACAGGAATATCTACTACCTTTTGTCCATTCAGTATTTTAGCCAGTATTCTGGCCGCCTGTTTACCCTGGTCATAGGTGGTAACACCGTAAATTGCAAAAAAATCCGTACCGGCCCCCTGTTCCACTCCCATAACCGGTACTCCTCTTTCCATGGCAAGCGGCACCAGAATACGGGCCCCTTCACTTTCCAGAAAAAAGCTTGGCAGCAGCAATACGGCATCTACATCCGCTAAACTCCTGTTAAATATGCTCCTGATTTCATCTGTCGTACTGGCAGGTTCCTTCTGCAATTCCAGCTTCAACTTTTCTGCAGCATCTTGTGTTGCAAGTAAGCTTTCCGTAGCCGGTACAACCTTCGGGTCGTAAACTACAAGCACTTTGTTAATCTCCGGCAAAAGCTTGGTTAACAATTCCAGTCGCTTTCCCGAGAGATTGGCATGGTCATTCTGCACTCCGGTAAGTCCTTCCTGTGGGTGGAGCAAATCCTTAACTAGTTGATCTTGAGTAAGCGCTGTTAATCCCATGAATACAACGGGGATATCTTTTCCCCGCATTACTTCTTTAGCAGCTTCAGTTTCAGCCCTGCCGGTAGTGACAATAGCTTCCACTCCAGCCTTCGTAAGCTCTTTAGCTAGAGGCAATAGCTTTTCGCGATTTCCTTCAGCATTTTTGACTAAAAATTTTATATTTTTCCCTTCACGAAATCCATAAAGTGGTAATCCATCCTTTAAACCTTGAAGTTTCGTTAACCGGAGGTCATTGGAAGAGAGTACTCCAATAAGATGTGAGGAGGTATTTTCCTCTATTTCCTCAGGTTGATATATAAAAACTGCAAGCATTACAATTACAATTAATATCATAGCCACCAGTAACCAGCGATACAGTTTAATCGCCTCCCTTACAGATATGTTTTACCTTTATCTGTTCGTTAACCTTAACAGAATTCCTGCAGGTAAAAAGTAGTTAACGTCAGATCGGGAGTCCACCATAATTTAATAATAAAAAAAACTTTCTCCCTCTCCAGGAGAAAGTCTTCTTTATTACCCCACCTGCCCTATTGAGTTGGTCCACTTGCCGCACCTGTCGCCCCACATTGCAACAGTTTTATTGTTTACTTCAACCTTAATAACTTCGCAATAGTTGGAACAGCCGCTACACTCAAAAGCGCTGGGCTCAAAATCAAGTTCTACAGCCTCATGGCCTCTGAAATTACTCTGGTAACCGGTTTCCTTGATATATTCCCTGGCAAGAAGCGCTACTCCAACAGCACCCATAACGTTATAGTATTTGGGAACTATTACCTTATCATTGATCTCCCTTTCAAAGGCAGCTTTAATTCCTTTATTTGCAGCAACCCCTCCCTGAAAAACATAAGGAGGCTGTAATCTTTTACCTCTACCAAGGTTGTTAATATAGTTTCTAACTAAGGCTTTACAAAGCCCGTTAATTATCTCTGGCTTGGAAAATCCATACTGCTGTTTTGCTATCATATCCGATTCGGCAAAAACAGTACATCTTCCTGCAATCCTCACATTTCTCTTAGCTGTTAATGCCAGATCCCCAAACTCTTCAATGGGAACTCCCAGTCTTTCACTTTGATGATCAAGAAACGACCCTGTCCCCGCAGCACAAACAGTATTCATGGCAAAATCAGTAACTATGCCATTTTCTAAAATAATCAGCTTAGAATCCTGACCACCTATTTCAAAAATTGTCCTGGCATTAGGTATGAAAAAAGTTGTAGCCATGGCATGCGCAGTTATTTCATTTTTTACTATATCCGCGCCTACCATAACTCCGGCCAATTGCCTGCCGCTTCCTGTAGTACCAACTCCTGCTACCTTATATGTAGAAGGAAGTACGTCCCTTAGCTGAAACAGGCCTTTCTTAATTACCTCCAATGGTTGACCATTTGTCCTTGTATACAAATCAAAGATAACTTCCGCATTATCATCAATAGCTACAATATTCATACTAACGGAACCAACATCTATCCCTAAAAAGATACTTTTCATAATATACCTTCCTTTGTTCTATTAGCTATTCTATTACGACTTATAATATCCTGCAAACTTATAATATTGCTCTTATTTTGCTTTTCAAATTTAATGGATTTAACCAGGTCTAAAAATGCTTCCAATCTTGTTTGGACATTTGCATTTCCGGTCTGTTCATCTATGGAAAGTGACAAAACCGGAATTCCAAGTTCATTTGACATTTTAGGTATTATGCTCTGTGCAACAAGTTCAGGAAGACAGCCAAAGGGCATGAGCTGGATAATTCCGTCAAACCCCCTGTCATAAAAATCAACTATAAATCCAACGGATTGCTTTGCATGTCCACCAATCCCAATTTCCAGCCATTTATCAGCTTTTTTTAGAATTTCATATTCATGTGACTTGGAATATCTGCTGGGAACTAAAGTGAATTCTATCCATTCAGAAAGATATTGAGATCTTTCCACCTCAACTCCTAAACTGTTTAAAGTCTCCTCAATTTCCATATTGACGGAAGGTTCCATTACAACGTATATTTCACCTACGATTCCTATTCTGATTTTCTCCTGCTCAGGTATTTCCTTGATTTTTATTGAGTTAAGCAATTCATAAGCCTCAAGCTCCACTTTTTCTACATCTTCAGAAGTAAAGACCTTATTATCATACAGTTCCTTTATCTTTCTCCACGCAGTGGTAAACTCACCCTTCGTTACTTCATATGCCCTTCTTTTAGTTACTTCTTTCTCCAATTTATCAAGGGAATAAGACATTTTGTAAACTGTTTTGATTGCTTCCTTAACTTTAGCAAAGGAATTATTGGCCTTTATTTTGAAAAAAGAACTGAGAACTTTGAAAAAATTATCCTTTAATGCATCAAATACAATTATTTCATTATCATAGCCTATGTTTTTGAGAACCCTTTCGTGAACCTCATGGTAAAAACCAGCTCTACAAGGACCATGTCCCCCGGAAGTAACAAGTACTTCGGCTCCCTTTTCCAATGCTTCAATATATGTACCTGTTATTACTTTTAATGGGAAACAAGCAAACTCAGGAGAGTATTTAACCCCTAAATCAAAAGTTTTGCGTGTTGGTCGGGGAGGCATAATTACTTCATGTCCTAAAATCTCCAATAGTTTTTTATAGAGTATCGTCGTTCCCATATAAGGAAATGATATTTTCATGTTAGGCCCATCTCCTCTTTTTTTTGCTATTCCTAATCATATCTGCAAAGGCCTCGATCCTTGTAATAAGGTGGTTTTCTCCGGTATGTTCATCTACCCGCACTGTCATAAATGGCTTTTTTGTCTTTTGTGTTTCCGACTCCAGCACCTGCCCCAGCATAGAATCAGGTCCACATACAAATGCAGATAGATGGATTATTCCATCTATACCCGGGTTATTATTAAGATAATGTCCGGCTCCCATTAACTTATTGCTAAAGGTCCAGAACAATCTTTTGGGCATCTTTTTTAGGTACTTATTAATATCTTTATTTCTTATCATTTCAAATGTTACTAAATTAACATTTAAATCCTGAAGTCTTTTATAAACATTCATACTGACAAATTCGTCATATACGTTATAAACGTAACCCAATAAACCAATTGTAATATCACCTGAACGAGGTGCTGCCTTAACTAGTTTTTCCTGCATCAATTTATTTGCTTCCGGTATTAAATATCCTTTTTTACATATTTTGTTAAACCTTGCCCATTCTTTTCCCGCTTTTTTTAATGCACTTTTCAGTTCTGAATAACTTAAACCTAGAGGCTCTGCCAACTGTAAAATATCAGTCGCCTTTGCCAAATTATCAGAGTTTGTTTTTATCTGTGGGTATAAAATTTTATCTTCAGCGTTAGGAATCGAATGCCTCACAATGTCCGGCAGTCCCATAAATTTGGGACAAAAAAATTCACCTTTTTTTATAGAAACCATTCGAGGTATTAAGACGTAATCAACATCTTTCTCTAAAAGGGTGACTACGTGACCATTAAAGATTTTTATGGGAACACAAATTTCAGGGACAGATTCCTTTATACCTTTATCTAATATGGCTTTAGAAGTCTTGGGGGATATTACCATTTCTATGCCAAGTTCTTCAAAAAATGTTTTCCAAAAAGGAGAATAATAATAATATAATAAAGCACGCGGAATTCCTATTTTCATTATGTAGACCTCCCACTTATTAAATTTGACATCATTTACTAAAACCCTTCTTTTACAATTCTCTTTACGTCAAAAATCTAAGAGGAGCTGGAGGGAACACATTTTTTATTTCCAATTGAATTTTAGATTTTTAATGCGTAGTTTATTGATACTATCATAGTTTTTACCAGTTATACTTCAGTAGCACTTAAAGGCCTTGTATTTATTATATTTATCACAAACCGCTTTTTCTATAAGTTTATCTTATCCATGGCATGAGTTATCTGTATTTTCCATCTTTTAAAAAATGTGCTATTCTAAAAACTGTACTATCCTAAAAAAACAACTGATAGGTTAAGGAGGTTTTTTAAAGAATGACACAATTAGTTATACAGTTGACAAAGAGAACTTTCCAAATCGGGATGGTTCAGGGACTGGGCTTAGCAGTGGTGATAACCATGCTTGCTAGAAATTTAAGTTCACTTCCATTTCTATCAATAATGGGTACTATGGTTATAGCCATTCTTTTGGGTATAGGCTGGAGAGCAGTGATGGGAATTCCATCACAAGCCTCAGAAGGAATCAATTTTGCAGCCAAAAGATTGTTAAAACTGGGTGTAATTCTTATGGGTGTACGCTTAAATATAGGCGAAGTAATAGCAGCCGGACCTAAAATAATATTTTTAGATGCCGTCTTAATTACGTTTACAATTTTTTTCTTCTGGTGGTTAGGCGCCAAAATGGGACTTACAAAAAAGTTAACTGCTCTAATAGGTGTCGGAACAGCAGTCTGCGGTGCAGCAGCAATCGCAGTTGTAGCCCCGATAGTAAATTCCAAAGACGATGAAACAGCACTCTCTGTAGCTATTATAGCGTTAATGGGAACAATTGGTGCCGTTTTATTTACACTTTTACAACCAATTTTAGGATTATCTGATTATGCTTACGGGGTATGGGTCGGATCTACATTACATGAAGTTGCCCACGTGGTGGCTGCATCCATGGCAGGGGGAGCAATAAGCGGCGATATCGGAATATTGGTAAAATTGGGAAGAGTCGCACTTTTAATACCTGTAGCATTTATTATGGGTACATTATTTAAAGAAAATAAAGCAGTGGAAAGCAAAATGCAAAACATAGCAATCCCCTGGTTTGTTTTAGGTTTCTTAGGGCTAAGCGCCCTGCAATCTTTAGGAATAATACCTGACACAGTTTCAAAACTAACTCTTCAAGCAAGTATCTTTATCTTAACTATAGCAATGGCTGCCTTGGGACTTAATGTAGAAATAAGTATGTTCAAGAAATTAGGAGCTAAGTCAATAACTGTTGGGATTATTGGTTCAATAGCCCTTGTACTCGTTGGTAGATTGTTGTTAATATTGCTGGGAGTTAATTAAAAATTGGCGGCTGCTGCTGAGCAGCACCGCCAGTACCGTTTTTATAATATTCTATTTATCCCACTCTAAATAAGCACCTTTAATCGGTGAAGCTGCAAGGGACTGGAATAAACCTTGAACACCCTTCCGTCTTCTTTCCGGTCTTTTCCACTTTGCTTTACGTTCATCAAGAATCTTTTTTATCCTGTCTTTTTCAACCTCTTTTCCATCTATCCCAATTATCTCAAGCTTCCTGTTTGGAATATCTATCTTAATTAAATCATTCTCCTCAACCAAACCAATAGGGCCTCCGGCAGCAGCTTCAGGTGATACATGCCCGATACAGGGACCCCTGGAGGCGCCTGAAAACCTTCCATCTGTAATTAAAGCTGTAGTTGCTACAAGCTCAGGATTTGTGTAAATAGCTTCAGTTGTTTTTAGCATTTCCGGCATTCCTGCACCTTTGGGCCCTTCATAACGAATAAGAATAACATCTCCCGGGTTAATAGAACCGGATATGATGGCCTCTACTGCTTCTTCTTCGCTGTCAAATGGTTTGGCAGGTCCTGTGTGCTGGTGCATCTTAGGATCTACTGCAGCGTGTTTTACTACTGCACCTTCAGGCGCCAGGTTACCGTAGAGGACAGCGAGCCCACCACCCTTTTTATATGGTTTTTCAACAGTATTTATTATATCTCGCGGCTTGAGATTATAATTTCTTAAGTATCCTTCCCCAACTTCAAAGAAGCCGTCGTTTTCCAATTCTTCCAGATTTTCACCAACAGTCTTACCGGTGACTGTCAGGGCATCTAAATGTAAATAATCCTTCAATTCCCTCATCAGTCCGGGAACACCGCCGGCAAACCATAATAATTCTGTTGGCCATTTGCCGCTAGTTTTTAAGCTTACAAGAACAGGTATTTTAGAATGTATTTCTTCAAATAAGTCAGGTGTAATTTCAATACCCAGTTCATGGGCAATAGCAGGTAAATGTAAAGTTGCATTTGTAGAACCGGATACAGCGGCATGGATCATTATTGCATTTTCAAAAGCTTTTTTTGTAAGAATTTTTTCAGGAGTTAAGTCCTCTTTGATCATTTGAGAAACTCTTTCTCCTGCCCTATAAGAAAGGTGTTCCAGTTGATTTATGGAAGCTGGCATTAAAGCATTACCAGGTAAAGACATTCCAAGCGCTTCCGACATCACCTGCATGGTGCTGGCTGTACCCATAAACTGGCATGCACCACAGGATGGGCAAGCATTGATCTGTTCTGTTAAAAGCTCTTGACTGGTAATTTCGCCTTTTCTTTCCTTAATACCTGAACCATATAGTTTTTCAGAAGACATATAATCAGGGCCGGGAAGCATAGAACCGCCACATATATGGATTCCCGGCATGTTAAGTCTTGCCAGAGCCATTAAATGAGCTGGGATTGATTTATCACAACTTGAAATTAAAGCTATTCCGTCAAAGGGTGAACTTTGGGCATGAATCTCAACCATCATTGCTATAATTTCGCGAGAAGCCAGTGAATAATTCATTCCATCATGAGCCATTGCAATTCCATCACAAATATCAGTTACTGTGTAAACTGCCGGTTTACACCCAGAAGTGTAAAGGGAATTTTTAGCTGCGTTCACAAGCTTGTCTAAATGATAACTTCCGGGATGACTGTCACCAAATACGCTGTCAATCAATATCTGCGGCTTCTCCAAATCAGCCGGACTCCAACCTGTACCCAGGCGCAATCCGTCCCCTTGAGTATTTACTTTTCTAAGCTTTTGGCTTTTTAGCATAATAACTCCCCCATTTCATCACTTAACAATTGCGGCAATTATATAAACTTCTAAATTATTCAATAAAAAATATCTTAATGCTTGAAAATTTTCTGTGCTTCAAATTTCACTTTATCATATACCATTTTTATCGGCAGTCCTTTTTCCTCGGCTATCTTACGGCACTCATCATATTCAGGAGCAATTGTTGTTATTTGGTCCCCTAAACGCGCTATTTTTACTTTAATATCACCAAAGCCGGTAGAGATAGTTTTTATCTCATATGGCAGCATATATTTTGTCACAGGATATGTCCTTACGCCTATTGTTGTCGTTTCCTTAAAAATAATGCCAACAATCTTATTCAGATCATCATGATGAACTAAAATACTCAATATATTCGCCGGCCTGTTTTTCTTCATTTGAATCCTTTGCAGGAAAACATCCTGGGCTCCGGCTTTAAATAATCTTGAAAATAGGTAATCAAAAAACTCGGGATTCATATCATCAATATTTACTTCAATCATCACAGCAGTGCCCGCTTGCACTTCTCCCCTACCACCAAATCTAATGGAATCTTTAGTACTTAAATGAGAAGTTTTTTTTTCACCTATTGTTAAACGTAACAAGTTGGGAATTTGCAGGTCCCTTGTCCCTGCACCATAACCAACTGCTTGCACGGAAATGTTAGGCATCTCACCAAAGCTTTCAGCCAAAGTTGTGATAATTGCAGCTCCAGTGGGGGTTACCAGTTCTTTATTTATTCCTTGAGAGTAAATTGGGACATTCTTTAATAGCTCCAAAGTTGCGGGCGCAGGTAATGGTATGGTGCCGTGGGCGCATTTTGTAAAGCCGCTTCCCACATGCAGTGGCGAGGCATATATTTTTTCGATTCCCAGTAGCTCCAAACCACATACTGATCCCACCACATCTACAATGGCATCCATGGAGCCCACTTCATGAAAATGAATTTTTTCCTTTGTAGTATTGTGAATTTTAGCTTCCGCTTCAGCCAGTCCGGTAAAGATTTTAGAACACTTTTCCTTAACAGTGGCTGATAATTCGCTTTTCTCAATAATACCTAAGATATCCTTTAAATGCCTGTGAGCATGTTCTTCTTCAGTTATTACATCAATTTTTGTTCCGGTGATTCCATTTTTGACAACGGTTTTCTTTTCCAACTGAAAACCGGATATATTTATCTTATTTAATTCAGCTTTTAAATCTTCAAATTTTAACCCTGCATGGACAAGGCTTCCTAAAATCATATCTCCGCTTATTCCTGCAAAACATTGAAAATAACCTATTTTCATTATTCCTTCTCCCCTAATCTATTTATTAGACTTGCTGTATAGCCTGCACCAAAACCATTATCTATATTAACTACGCTTACACCGGAAGCACAACTGTTAAGCATACTTAAAAGCGCTGCGAGTCCATTGAAGCTTGCACCATATCCTACACTGGTAGGTACGGCAATTACAGGTTTATCAACCAATCCACCAACAACACTTGCCAAAGCTCCTTCCATACCTGCCACGACAATTATAACCCGCGCTTCATCCAGCTTGCCTTTTTGGCTTAAAAGGCGGTGAATCCCGGCAACACCTGTATCATAGATGCGTTCAACGTGATTTCCCATTGTTTCCGCAGTCAGGGCAGCTTCTTCAGCAACAGGCAAATCCGAAGTACCTGCACTTACAACAATGATATTACCTATTTTTCTTTGCTCACCCCTTCGGACAATTATCAGGCGTGCTAAATCGTGGTACTCTGCATCAGGTATCTCGGCAGCAACAGCTTGATAGACATCTTTATTGACTCTGGTGGCTAGTACATTGTTATCACTAACTTCAACCAGTTTCTTTATAATTGCTACTACATGATCCTTAGTCTTCCCCTCACAATAAACAACTTCAGGAAAACCCTGTCTTATTTGCCTGTGGTTATCTATTTTAGCAAAACCCAGGTCTTCAAAAGGAAGGTTTTTTAATATAGAAAAAGCATCATCAACATCAATTTTTCCGTTTTTTAGTTCTGTAAGTAATTCCTTAAGCTTTTTTTCATTCATTGCATTCACCCTTTTTTTGGTACTATTTACACTCCAAATAACATTATAACTGAAAAAACGAGAAAAAGACACCTAACCTTTTCAGGTTAGGTATCTCAATACATAAATAAAGTTGCTCCTAAATTGCTTCTTTTTTTTGGCTCAACTCGTACGCCACATCCACAATCATATCCTCCTGACCGCCAACAGTTTTACGTTTACCTAACTCCACTAATATATCCCTTGCATCTACGCCGAACTTCTCAGCAGCTCGTAGGGAGTGGAGGAGAAAACTACCGTAAACTCCGGCATAACCGATGCTCAGGGAGTTCTTATCTATTACCTGAGGTCTTTTCATTTTAGGAGCTACAATATCATCTGCAACATCCATTATTTTATAGAGGTCTACTCCCGTCTCATATCCCAATTTGTCCAATACGGCAACCAGTACTTCTGTCTGAGTGTTACCGGCTCCTGCACCAAGTCCTTTGCAGGTACCGTCAACCATATCTGCACCTGCTTCAATGGCTGCTAAGGAGTTGGCCATAGCCAGACTCAAATTGTTATGAGCATGGTGTCCAACCGGAATGGAAACCGCCTCTTTTACAGCTTTAATGCGTGCCGTTACATCCTTGGGTGTCATTGCTCCCGCTGAATCTGTTATATAAACCTTATCTGCACCGTAGCTTTCAAAGAGCTTTGCTTGTTCAACTACTTTTTCAGGCGACACCATATGAGACATCATTAAAAACCCTATTGCTTCCATACCTAACTCTTTAGCCAGCTTAATATGCTGTTCTCCTATATCGGCTTCCGTAACATGAGTTGCTACACGCGCCACTTTAGCGTTGTATTTTGCAGCCAATTCTAGTTCTTTCTTAGTTCCTATTCCCGGTAGCAGTAAAACATCTAATTTTGCATTTTTTAGAACACTTGAAACCGCTTTAAGATATTCTTCATCAGTTGCTTTTGCAAAGCCGTACTGAAATGATGAACCTCCAAGACCATCACCATGGCCGATTTCAATGGTATCAATTCCCGCTTCATCCAGACCTTTTGCAATTTCAGCCATATCGTCAGGAGTAAACTGGTGACTTACTGCATGCATTCCATCTCTTAATGTAGTATCAACTATCCGGATATGTCTTTTCATTTATAATACCTCCTCCACTGCATCTTCCAACAGTTTCTTTGCTATTCTCTCTCCTACAGCTTTAGCAGATGCTGTCTCTATATCAAGATTCCCAGAATACTTTGGTAAGTAATGACCGGCACCCTCAACTTCCACCATGGTAGTTACCTTATCTCCTTCAACAATGGGAGGTACTTTCAAACGATAACCTGGCACGTGTTGCTGAACCTTTGCCACCATATTTTCAACTGCTTCTCTAATTTTCTTTTCATCTGGATTTTTAACTTTTGTATAGATAGTATCCCTCATCATAATTGGTGGTTCTGCCGGATTCAATATAATAATTGCTTTTCCTCTTTCTGCTCCCCCAACAACTTGTAATGCTTTAGCAGTTGTTTGAGTAAACTCATCTATATTTTGTCTGGTGCCCGGACCGGCACTCTTACTGCTTATAGTTGCCACAATTTCAGCATACTCTACATCAGCCACCTGATTTATTGCAGCAACTATTGGGATTGTTGCCTGCCCACCGCAAGTAATCATGTTTACATTAGGGCTGTCAAGGTGCTCATCCAAATTAACTGTTGGAGCTACATAGGGACCTACCGCTGCAGGGGTGAGGTCAATTGCTATTTTCCCATCTTCTTTTAAAAGTGGAGCATGCATTAAGTGAGGCTTAGCTCCCGTTGCATCAAAAACTATCTTAATTTCTTTATTGCCAAGTATAGATTTGATCCCTTCATGGGAAGTGTTAAATCCTTTCTTTCTTGCAAGCGCCAGACCTTCGGACTCGGGTACGATACCTACCACGGTATCCAGTTCAATATACTCACTTTCCATTAATTTAAACATCAGGTCCATTCCTATGTTACCTGGGCCGATAATGGCTGCTTTTATTTTCTTTTTCATTAACTCATCACTCCCTTAAGTTATTCTGCAAATATCGATTTGACCTGCCCCAGTCCGCCAAAAGTCGCTGTGAAAACATCATTTCCAGTTACTTCATAAGCGCTGGTTAGAGAACCTGATAAAATGATTTCTCCCGGTTTCAAGGAAATATCGTACTGCGCCAGTTTATTGGCAAGCCATGCCACAGCGAGAGCCGGATGGCCCAGAACTGCTGCTCCTGCCGCAGTGTCAATGATGCGTCCATTCTTTTCCAGAACTAAACCAACATACTTCAGGTTGATATTGTTAACTGGAACAATCTCACTCCCCAGAATGACCATGGCACTGGAAGCATTGTCTGCTATGGTATCCTGAATTTTTATTTTCCAGTCTTTAACCCTGCTATCTATAATCTCAAAGGCAGGTATAACGCCTTCTGTTGCCTGCAACACTTTAGATAACGTTACACCGGGGCCTTTTAGTTCATCCTTCAAAATAAATGCAATTTCAGCTTCTACCTTCGGCTGAAGCAAACTGGAAAGCTTAATAGGTAACTCTTCCTCTCCAACCATGGCATCAAGCAAATGACCGTAGTCCGGTTCCGGAACCCCCAACATTTTCTGCATCGCCCTACTTGTTAAGCCAATTTTTTTACCAACAATTTTTTCTCCTTCTGTTACCCTTCTATTAACATTTATCAACTGAACCTTGTATGCTTCATCAACTGTAATATCAGGATATTTTTCAGTTAAGGGCCCAATGGGTTGTAATTTTTTTTGAGCTTCATATAATAGGTCTGCAGCTTTTTTAATCTGTTTTTGCTCCATAATTTCCCTCCTATTTACAGTAGGTTAATGAAAATGCTTACATTTATGTCTTAATTTATCCCTTAAAACTTCTGCCAGTTTATTGGCTAATTGCTGTTTGGATACTCCGTCCTTTAATGCTTTTATCAAAACATCGAGAGATACTTTAACCTCATCATTTGGTCCAGGTAAAGCAATAATGAACGTAGTACCGGTCTGACCAACACCAATTCTTACACCATCTTTTTTATGACGACCTGTGCCTTTTTGAAACTTAACTATATATGGTGTTGCAGCCTCAGGGTCAATTTTTAGAATACCTTCCACGGTTTTATCCTTATCTTCAGCCCCGATTCCTCCCGTTGTAATAATCACTCCAAATCCTTCATTAATAGCTCTTCTCATCTTTCCTGCTATTAGTTCAATATCATCATCGAGAACTTCTCCCGTGCTGACCCTGAAGCCTTCCTTTTCCAATTCTTTTCGGATTAGCGGAGTATTTGTATCCTTGATCATACCCCTTTTGACTTCAAAGCCGGTAGGAAAAACTATGACCCTCTTTTTAATCATAGAATTTATTTCCGTACGAATTCTTCTAGTGTTTTCCAGAGCCTTTGCGGCCTCTGCTTCATCCAGTGCAATGGAACCCAGTATCCCATCCGAGTGGATATCAGTATCCGGAAAGATTTCCACACCGGGCACTTCTGCCAGAGCACCAAGGAGTTGCTTCTTTTTACCAAAAAACTTTTCCGCTTCTATTTGCTGCTGAAGAATATCAAGTGTTATATGGTTTTCTCTGACATCTACAACAAGTACCTTATCTCGCGGCAACTGTAAAACTTCTGCTACTACTTCTGCTATTTCATTTAGATTGGCGCTTTTTAATTTTAAGTTTTCAATCCAGAGTTCGGTTTTTTCAAGTAGATTTAAGTCCATAGTACCAGCTCCTCAGGAACTTATTACATCCATTTTCATGTCTAAAAGGGGTGCATCAATAATTTGAGTACCGATATCAAGTATGTCAATTCCTAATTCGGCACATTTTGGTATATCAGGAATTTTAACTCCACCGGCAAAGGCTACTTGTTTTCCTTCTCTAATACCCATTGTTTTCAATGTCTCTATGGTTTCTATTGCGTCTTCAACATTACCCGTATCAACCATAAGGATATGGGCTCCGCCTGCAACCGCTTCTTTTGCTTCCCAGCATATGTCGCCGGTTTCTCCTCTTAATTGTATGGCTTTTAAGCGTTCAGGCAGTTGGGAGGCGGCTTCCAATGCGGCCTTTATTCCGCCAAAAATACGGACATAGTTCTTATCAAGATAGACAAAGGGAGTATCTGCGATTCGTATGGAAACCCCTCCCACTTTAATTGCATCCCTAACCACCTGCTTTATCTCTAATGGCATCTTCTTCCAAGCCCCGGAAACTACCCTGATTTTACCGGCGGCTAATTCTGTAGCCTTCCTAGAAGCTGTTGCTATACCTGATGGTTTAGTAAGATTCCCCATGACCACATCTTCTGCAGTTGTAATCTGCCTGGGATTTCCTTTAAATTTAGCGATTGTTTCACCTTTGCAAACTTCCTGGCCATCTTCTGCAAGGAAATCGATGTTGACTGCAAGTTCTTCAAGTTTTTTTCGCGCATTTTTGCTTCCTGCTATGATTCCATCTCTTTCAACAGTTATTTGAGCTGTGACTTCTTTGTCTTTGATCCTTTTAAATACTATATCTCTGATATCAATTCCAGGGTTATGCATTTCTGATACCCCCTTGTTTTATAAAAAAGTGGGTAAGGCCTCCTTACCCTGCTTTGAAATTTTCTAATATTTTATTAATCAGCTTAAGTATTTAAATTAGTTAGCTTAAGCGGACTGTTCTTTTTTAAAATCATTGGGCTCAACCAGGTAGGAAACAATAACACCGCCTACCAGGGCCCAGAAAGGTGCACTTACCTTTAAAATTGTTATTCCACTCATGGCAATTATTAAGGAAAAGAATGCACCTGTCTTAAATTTTTTAGGTCCAAATGCCTCCTGGAAAGCACTCAATAAGACCCCGATCATAGCCAGCCCAGCTACAATACCAATCAAAGATTTTGGCAATCCAGAAACAAAGGCTACTGCAAGGCTGGCTACAAGTCCGAAGCCACCAAACAGAATACCGTTAATTACTGTGGCAGCATAACGGCCTTCTTTATCATCACCTGCTTCCTCGGAAGAGCAGATTGCAGTCATTGGTCCTGCAATATTGGCATTATGCCCGCCAAAGAAAGAAGTTACCATACCGCCAATACCACTGATGATAGTCATGGCGTTGATTGGAGGTTGGTATCCCTGCGATATCAAAACCCCTGTAGCCTGAGCATTCTCCGCACCCATTACGAGAATGGCCAGCGGGATGGCAATTGATAACAGTGCGTCAATACTAAATTGCGGCACCAGTACCTGTGGGGCAATAAAACTGTAGTCGACATCACTCCAATTTAAGCCTCCGGTGATGGCAGCAGCAATAATTCCCAGTATGAGAGCTCCCAGAACGGGTGGTATCTTTTTGGTGATCCTTGGCAGAACAAGGAATCCCAGTAAGGCAGCAATTCCCATTACAGGAGCTTTTTCCGTAGATGAAATAATTCCGGTACCAAAGCGAATCATTGCCCCTGCAATCATTGCCATCACTATTGGAAGGGGCAACCAGCGCATTACTTTACCGATGAGTCCCGATAATCCCAGTACTAACACTATCAAACCGGCAATAAAGTATGCCCCTGCTGCCTCGTAAACGGAAAAATATTTCATTGCACTGATCATCATCACTGCCGCCGGAATCGAGTATGCCCCGTTAATTGGTTGTTTGTAACGCAAAGCGAGAAAAATACTGATCAACCCGCCGAAAAAATATATTGAAAATAACCATGAGATGGCCTGAACCTGGGTAAGGCCTCCATTTGTAGCAGCGTTGATTACCAGTAAAGCAGGACCGGTACAGCCGAAAATGGCTGCAACGGTACCGGCGGTAATAGTTTTGGCATTTATATACTTGGGTAAATCCCTTAACCCTTCAGCAATTCCTGGTCCCTTTTCAAAACGTTCATTTTTTATTTCCGCTTTTTTCATAGAAACTTCCGGATTCATTTGTTTAACCCCCTTAAATATTAATTTACAGGGTGGAGGCCCTAAAAGTACTCTAAATTATTTAATTGTCTCCGGGTCAATTCCCCTCTGTCTCAACCACTTGGGCAGCAATTCCTTATCCACTTTTTCACTTACTGCGGGAGCTTTCTCATGCAATAATTTGCCAAGGCTTTCACTGACATTTACCCCTCCAACTGCCCCGTCAAATATAATTACTTTATCTGTACCACTTACTTCATAGGCAAACTTCATCGCTGTATCCAGTTCATCAGCAATTACTGCATGTTTCATGTAGTCAAGATTTTGGGGATCCCTGTTCAATAAATCTGCTTGTTCACGACCAACTACTATTGTGGGGGCATGCTCTGAGAAGAAAGCACTTGGGTAACCGCCCCATGCATAATTGTGGACTACCATTTTAATGGCCGGATTTACAGGAGGTGCATTGTCAACTAAAGGCTTTCCGTCCTTACCATAAAAAGCTTCTGTATACCATGTATATGGTGGCAAAGAACCATCCAGGTCAAAGAGGTCTACATTTGCACCTGCAAAGTTTGCATAAATTACTCCGGCAGCAAAAACATACGGTACAGGACACGGAAAATCTAAACCTACTATACATTCATCTATTTCTCCCATAAGGGTCATGATTTTTCCATAGTATTTACAACCGCTGACAGTCAACCTGTCATTTAATGCATAGAGATCATTGTCAGCATCTACGCTCACCACTCCAACAGGTGACATTTCTAAAAAGGCGGTAAAGGCAAATTTGCTCTGTACAAAATCAGAAGCAAAAATTGCCCGTGCCGTAAAGTTAGCTCCCCTTGGCCCCAAGTTTTGATGATAAGTTGATCGTGTCTCAATCCGTGCATAAGACATTCCAAAGGGTTTAACCGCTCTGTCTACCTGACGGTGGAAGTGGACCTCCCTAACGTCACTGTTGTGAACATGTACTATCCAATCCGCATCGTAAATTGCTTTAATTCCATAAAGGGTTCCTATTTCAGTTTCAATAGGAATCCCTTCATCTACCGGAGCTACTCCTTTGGCTTTTCCTTTATAGTGTTTATCTAAACCGAAGGATTTGATATATTCCTCTGTTTCTCTAAACCTTAAGCCAACTCCGGCCCTTAACCTGATATTTTCGGTTCCGGTTCTTTCTGCTATTACGTCTCGTACAGTTTTTAATAACTCAGCATATGGCTCTCCGCCTAAAAGAGTAAACCCATGGTGAGATGCACAAACATTTACAGAATCCCCGGGCTTAATCATACTCATATCTACATTTTCCAAAGCTTTTTCAGCAGCTTCCCTTACCGCACTGATTCCTTTTTCACTAGGGTAAATTACATCGGGAGTATCCGGAAAGAGATCCTTCAGCATCACGGAAGTCATTTCAGGATATTCCGCCATTCTCTTTGTCACATACTTGGGATCAACACCGTACTGGGAAACTCTTGGCTTCATAGGTGTTATAGGTTTTCTCATTATTGTTCCTCCTTCCCGGTCTTTTTAATTTTGGCAACTTCATCCAGGAGTTTGATATCTTCATCAAAGTAAAATCCTCTTTTGGAATACTTGTGTTTAACTTCTTCGGGAATATCCCAAATAGTGGGGGTACGACCATACCACTGATAACCGTCCGGCCTTTCAGGCTGGATACCTGCCGCTTCCAGGAGCCTTAAAACAGGCTGAATACACTCAACTTTACATCCTGTTCTTACACCTGTTTCTAATGATATTTTTTCCGGAGTATCAGCACCCTTGATTATAGCTGCAGCAACTTCCTCGGCTCTTGTAGCAGTGCAGTAACAAACTATCTGTTCGGGATTCATTCTTGCTTTCTCACACATTTCTTCGATTTTCTTCCTGTCAACAGTCTCAGGATCAACAAAAACCTTTACAGGCGTCTCCCTTTTAACCATACTTACTGCATCTTCAGGGCAGCGCTGGTTGCAGTTTCCGCATCCTCTGCATTTTTCAGCATCAATTTTCGAAACCTTATTGACAATTTCAATGGCAAGTGTAGGACATACTTTCTGGCAAATCTTGCAGCCAATACATTTTTGCTCGTCTACCTCAGCGAGCATTGTGACAATTCTCATGGTTTTCCCTCCTCTTTTTTAATATAGTAATTAATTAATCTCAATAAGATCCTTCCTATAATCAGTCATCAGCTTTGGACCTTCAGATGTTACATGAATCATGTCCGTTATTCTGGAACCTCCATATTGTTTGTGGTATATTGTAGGGAATATAAGGTCAACTACCATTCCAGAATAGATATAGTGGTTACGTGTCCTACCAATAATAGGATAAAATTCTGATTGTCTCAGCCCTACTCCATGTCCTATATCATCTATAAAATATTTTGCATACCCTGCCTTATCAATTACATTATAGGCAGCTTGATATACCTCTTTAACCGATATAGAAGGTTTTAAAGATTTTATAGCCGCTTGTTGCGCTTCCAATAGAACAGTATAAATCGCTTTTGTTTCTTGCGGAACCTTACCCAAAGCAACAGTTCTGCACATTTTTGCACAATATCCTTTATACGTAGAACCTAGATGAATCACAACCGTTTCGTTTCCAGTAATTTTATTGTTTTCTGCATATGGATGTGTCAATAACTGTCTCTTACCTATTAAAACCTGCATTCTAAAACTAGATCCTTCAGAACCAGCCTTACACATGGCATATTCAGCCTCTGCAAGCACATCAACTTCAGTTACCCCTTCCTTTACCGCACCAATAGCAGCATCCATTCCTTTTATCAAAGTATCACAGGCTTTTTTAATATGTTCTACTTCTTCAGGGTCTTTTATAGACCGTATTTTATATACTGTTTCTGAGACATTAACAAATTCTGCCCCTGATACTCCTTTTCTCAAGGCTTCGTAAACACTAAATTCTACAAAATACTTACCAAAACCTATTTTAGGATTAATTATATCGAGTTCTTTAATGACTTGTACAACCTTTTCACCAAGATTACTTGCAGGAAATTTATATCCCTTAACATTTTCAATACCACTATTTTCTTTTATATAATCAATGTCGAGCCATAAAGATACTATGGTAGCCTCTCCCAAAGCCGGTATCAAAACAGCCATGCATTCAATTTGAGTAAGTCCCGTAAAATAGATTAGATTTTCTCTATCTGTAAATAAAGCCAGATCAATACCATTTATAATAAGTTCCTTTTGCAATTTTTCGATTCTTTTTCTACAAATTTTCTTCAATTTCACCCCCCTCTTTCTTTATGTTCATCATTATCAAACTTAGTTTGTTATTATTTATTATATTCTATATCCTCTAGTAAATTCCTTCTTTTTTCTAAAAATTAATAGTAATTTTTTAATATTTTTAGCTTTAAATACATATTAACAATTTAAAAACCACAGAATCATCGACATAATTGAATACTGTTCAAAAAGTTAGTTGCGAAGCATCCTTGGATGAATGAATCCGATAGCTTAGCAACGGTTAACTATCAGATATAAATAAAAGCTGCATGGAATATCAATCCATACAGCTTTATGCAGCCAAATTTGGCCATAATTACCATTCTTCATTTTGCAAAAACCAACAAATTATTTATAGCCTATAGCTTTCGATATTTCTAATGCAGCCTCCTTCACGGATTGTGCCATTTCTTCCAATTTATTTAAGCTCATACGCATTGAAGGCCCGGCAATACTTATGGCAGCAATAACTTCACCTCTGTAATCCTTTATAGGTGCTGCAATACATCTCAACCCTTCTTCAATTTCTTCATTATCTATAGCATAACCATTTTTCCTTATTTCCTCCAAATGTCTTTCCAAAGTTTCTTCATCCGTAATTGTATTTAAAGTAAATTTTGGTAAACCGTGTTCTGCAATGATTTTCTTTCTTTCTTCGCGGTCTAACCAGGCCAAAAGCACCTTTCCAACTCCTGTACAGTGCGCCGGCAATCTTTTACCTATTTCCGTATGAATGCGCATAGATTGAGCGCTTTCCTGCTTTTCAATATATACAACCTTACCCTGTCGTAAAACAACCATATGAACAGTTTCGTTATGTTTTTGAGATAATTTTTTAATTATTGGTTTTGCTTGATTTCTTAAATCCAATTCCTTTAAAGCAGAATTTGCAATATTCAATATAGCAAGGCCTAGTTTGTATTTGCCTGTTTCCGGATCTTGATCGAGATATCCCCTATTCAGTAACGTCGATAAAGTTCCATGGAGAGTACTTTTGTTTGTATTAAGAATTTTACTTAATTCGGTTACCCCAATGGCTCTATTTTCGGAAGCCAAAGTTTCAAGAACATCTAATGCTTTATCTATTGACTTTATCCCGTTTTTACCATTTTTCATGGAGAAACCTCCCACTATATATGTTGATATAACTAAACAGCATTCTCGTTTATATTTTTAATTATATCATAAAATTTTATAAAGATAGCTATAGATCCGATATTATTTTATAATGTAAATAATATTACCAATATGGAGGGATTTGCATGGACCAACTTCAATTAAAAAATCTAACACTAACCTGGCTAAAGGGAGGTATCGTTCATCTTGACGGCGGCGCTATGTTTGGTGTGGTCCCAAAGCCATTATGGAGCAAGCGCTATCCTGCCAATGAAAACAATCAGATTAAACATGTCAATGACCCAATATTTTTTGAAATTAACTGTAAAAAAGTGATTATAGATTCGGGGATAGGAAACGAAAAACTGACCGAAAAACAGAAAAGAAATTTTGGTTGCACTGAGGAATCTCGGATTGAAGCATCCCTCAAAGAATTGGGAACAAATCCTGAAGAAATAGATTACGTCTTGATGACACATCTGCACTTTGACCACGCCTGCGGCCTCACAAAGTTAGCAGGTGATCAGTTTGTTTCAACATTTCCAAAAGCACAAATCATAACCTCCCGGAAGGAATGGAATGAAATGAGAAATCCCAACATCCGTTCCCAAAATACATACTGGAGAAAAAACTGGGAAGCTATTTCCGAACAGGTAGTGACTTTCGAAAAGTCTCTGGAAGTATTGCCAGGTTTAACAATAGTACATACCGGCGGGCACAGTGACGGTCACAGCATAATTATAATTGAAAGTCAAGGTGAAAAATGTATTCATATGGGTGATTTAATGCCAACGCACGCTCATAGATCTTCCCTTTGGGTTATGGCTTATGATGATTATCCAATGGATTCAATTTATATCAAGGAGAAATGGGTTAAGGAAGGTATGCAGGAAGAAGCTTGGTTTACATTTTATCATGATACCTTTTACCGGGCAATTAAGTGGAATAAGGATGGTGAAATAATATCTTCCGTGAAATCCTCAATAGAAACATAAGAAAAAGGCTTGCTATTTACCAATAATAGTGGTATAATTGTATACAGTAATGCGAATATATGGGGGTGCGAACATGACAAAGAATTGTAGTGAGTGCAAAGTCGTAACTTGTTTATTCTATGTTGGTGGAATTTGCACTAACGGTAAGTGTGAATTTAAAGATAAAAATATCATTAACCAGCAAGATTAATTGATACCACTTCATAAAAAAACAGTAGGTTCACTGTACGTCGGTATATAGCGGTTATCTTTCACCCTATAGACAACGCCCATGCTGAGCGCACATAAAAATTCCCCAGTTTTTGCTGGGGAGTTAGTCTATTAGTAACCTGATTTTCTCCTGGACTTCTTCTGTTATTTCCTCCGGGGTTTTACAAATAATTTCTGCATATCTTATTCGCCAATCAAGGCTTTTTACCTGGTCTGCTAATACTACTCCAGTTATCTCCAGGTTATCCGGAAGCTTTACTTCAAACGGGTATCCTTTCTCTTTTGATGTTATAGGGCATAATAACGCTAAACCTACCTTCCCATTATAAAGTGCAGGGGATATTACCAGCGCAGGTCTTCTTCCAGCTTGCTCATGCCCTGCCTGAGGATTGAACTGAAGCCATACTATGTCTCCACGTTCAGGAGTATATTCTCCTACCATTCCTCTCGCCCCTTAGGTTCACCGCAATCCACTTCACCGTGCATGTTCTCCGGAGTGATGCGGTAGACGAGTTCTTTTAAAGTAATTTTTGCACTGGGTTTTATTTCAATTTTTTCACCTGCTACCTCTATGTCTACGGGAGTCCCTTCATCAATTCCTACCTGTTTTGCAAGTAATTTAGGTATTCGAATTCCGAAGCTATTGCCCCATTTTCTAACTTGAGATTTCACGCTATTCTTCCTCTCAGTTTAAAGTATATACATAGTATATACCAAACTTAAAGCATTTATCAACATTCTTCCTTGATTTTCAAGCTATTAATAAATAGAATCTTACGTTATTTTTCAATTGTTTCCGCCAGCACAACTGCCGGATGAATAACTTTTTGCCCCGTTCCCTGCTCTATCTGTAATTTACAAGTACCGCAGTCGGTTAATACCAGCGAATAAGGCTCTTTTTTAATTTCTTCAAAAAGGTCATTTCCTATTTTCATTGACAGGTCGTATTTTTCCTTCTTGAATCCAAATGTTCCTGAGATTCCGCAGCAATACTTGTCCATAACCTTTAATGAGTTAACCACATATTTTCTTATAAGGTTAGCTGCCGGTGTTCCTATACCCTGCGCTTTTAAGTGGCAGGGAACATGATAAATTACCCTTGAAAATTTTTTATTTGAACCAGGAAATTCTACATTGTCGTGTAAAAGCAGTTCAAAGATATCCCACACATTTTGAGACACTTTTTTGCTAGCTGGAATATCAAAAAATTCATCGTATTCTTCTTTCAAAGTCAGCGTACAGCTCGGGCAGCTGCTGACAATTTTATAGCCTTTCTCCACATATTGGCATAGGGTCTGAATATTTTTCTCCGCTATTTTTTTCGCTTCGGTCATTAGACCGTTACTTATCACAGGAGTTCCGCAGCAGCCCAGAGGCGCTATTTCCACCTGGTAGCCCGCATATTCTAGCAATTTTATGACAGACTGGGCGATATCAGGTTCATTGGAACGTGCATAGCAGCCGCGGAAATAGACAGCTTTTTTATCTTTCGTATCCCTTGCTATTTTTAACTTTTTAGATTTATAGGCAGGAAAGCTTCTTTGCGGTGCAATACCAAGAAGGCTCATACCCGTTTTGATAAAGGGGTTCTTAAGAAAGAAGTTACTTACTCCCGGCATTTTACCTGCTATTCTTCCCCACCAGTCATTGTGAGCCAAAATCCAGTCCCTTAAGCTTTCCTGGCCTGCATTATTTATAGAAGTTTTGTTTTTCACATTATAGACAGAGGGTTTAACTCCATGAGGGCAAGCCTCATCACAGCGCTTGCAGTTCAGGCAATATGACAGGTATTTATTCTGCTCATCACGAGAAGGATTTTTCCCTGTCAGTCTTAGCCTTTCTGCCTCGGGACCAAGGTGTTTTGGCCCCGGGTATGAGGGGTTTTTGGCAACCATAGGACATTGGGTATGACAAATACTGCACTTAAGGCAGAAGTCCAGCATTTCTTTTCTGTTATCACTCACTTGCGATCACATCCTTTAACGGCAGCCACTCCAGCTTGATAACCAGTTGTGAGAGCTACCCCGTTACCGCTTTTTTCTACAAAGGGGTCATAACCTGCTAAATTTTTTCCGGCGCAATATACATTTGCTAATAAAACATTTCCCTTTTCATCAAGGGGATTAAGCTTTTCGTTAACCTTAATCCCGCTGTAAGCATATGGCTGCCCGCCAGGTGCAAAAAAGTCATTTACGGACCAGTTCCCGTCAGGCGCTGCTACCGGAATACCGAAAACCATTTCTTCAAAAGTTCTTTGAGTGGAGTTAATTCCACCTCCAAGTATCCCCCCGGTGGCCAGGACATAACTTTCAGCTTTATAGGTTTTAATTTTTCCTCCGGCAGATTCCACTGTAATTCCCTGGCAGGTTCCATCCCCTGTTATTCCCTTAGCCTGATAGCCCATATGAAATTCTACCTCAAGGGATGAAAGATAATCTTTTATACCCTCAGCCAGTCGCATACCTGTTATTGAAGGGGGCAAAGTGGGAATCTCCAGAATTTCACAGTTTAGTTCTTCTTTCAAGCCATAGTACACCTGCTGCCATTTTGTGACCCCTAGGACTGCGGGCATAGCCACCAGTGTATTTTTACCCACTTTACCCTTTAATACGTCAACAACTCTGTTAAAAATTTGGGAATTTTCCATTTGAACAGCTATATCATAACTATTAAGTTCCCTTGTTGTATCTAGACCCAGTTTCACGGTTTTACTTTCCACATCTGCATTTAAATTGTGTTTTTTAAATTCACATTTCAGATTTTCTGCCACATAGGAAGGGTAAAAGTCTATATATTCTTCAAAACCAACCACTAGAATCTTTTCAAAGTCAGCAATATTACAGGTTGCAGTAGGCGGAACAAGTGCAGTAGGCGCAAGCGCTCCCGCAGCAGTAGGAAGCAATTTGTTTTCTTCACTATTTCCTGAATAAGGGTAGCCGATTATTTCAGTTAAATTAATAAAAAAGTCACATGCCTCATCTACAGCTTCTTGCCCGATAATTTTATACGGGTGCTGGGATCCAAAAGCACATAATTCTTTCATGCCTTCTTTGATATTTTTACGGGGCAGTTTTCTTTCAGGAGGATAATATCCCAGAATATCTATAAATCCCGATGAAGAATAAATATTACCGAGACCTTTAGAAATTACCAGTACACTTTTACCTGCCTTTGAGGAAACAGAAGCAGATATTAAACCTGAAAGACCGGAACCTATTACTATAACATCATACATTACCATCACACCTCTCCAGCTTATCCAGGTTAAGAAGACTTAAATAAACTCCGCGTGTAATCTCAGCTTCCTGGGCCTGGCCTCCCCAAAGAACAGGATGATTCCCTTTCCAGCGCTCCTGCACATGTTCTTCTAACATAGCATTCACTTGAGAAACTGATAGTTTCTTCTGTTTTTGATAAAATCCGGCCGCCCTAAAGGTACAGAATGTCCCCTGACAGGGTCCCATTCCCAGGCGTGTCAGACGCCTGACATCGCTTAATGAGATACGCTTTTTGCCTTCTACAGCTTCTAAAAGCATATCTTCAGTTACCTGCTCGCACTGGCAAAGGAATTCCTTCTTCGAATTGGGCTTTAGTCTACAAAAATCATCAACTAAAGGTTCTTGGTCGGTAACACTTTCACCGGGTATCTTGAGAATAGTACAGACATAATCAGAAACTGCATTTGCCATCAGGCGAAATGTGGTAAGTTTTCCGCCAACTACTGAGACCATGCCTGTAATCCCAGCCTCTTTTTCATGGTCGATTAAAGAAAAATCTCTGGTTGCATTTCTCCCGGTTCCCCCGCCATCCGGCTGGTAGAGGGGGCGGACCCCTGCAAAGGCTCTGATAAGCCTTATTTCATCTAAATCAGGTATGAGCTTTCTACCTTCTCCAAGTAATGCTAATACATCCTCTTTAGTAGCTCCGTTATCTTCAGGGTCGGTTGTTTCTCTGGAGGTTGTTCCAAAAATAGTTACACTGCCATGGGGAACGAAAATATCACCATCACCGGGAGGCCTAAGCCTGTTTATTACATTTTTTGTAAATCTATGATTGAAGACAACTAGAACACCTTTATCAGGCACGATATTTACATCCACTCCGGCCATGGCAGCTATTTTCCCTGCCCAGGCCCCTGCTGCATTTATTATCATGTCACAGTAAATTTCTTCTTCTTTTCCCGTTACCAAATCTTTGGCTATGACTCCTTTTACTTTGTTACCTTCTTTTATAATATCTATAACTTCAGTATAATTCCTGGCCTGAGCGCCTTTCTTTTCGGCAGAACGTACATTAGCCGCACAAAGGCGAAAACCGTCTATTGCAGCATCCGGTACGCGGTAAACCTTTTTTATATTCTTAGCCAGGCGAGGTTCTTCCAAGAGCGCTTCCTGAGGAGATATTTCTTGCACTTCTATCCCTGCATTTTTACAACCCTCAAGCCATTTTTCACTGTATGCAAGGTCATCCTCACCTGTAGCGACAAACAAGCCTCCTGTATCTTCCACACAACCGGGAGCAATTTGTTTTAAAATTTTGTTTTCCTGGATGCATTCTTCGGCGGAATGGGGATCTTTAACCGCATAACGGGCACCGCTGTGCAAAAGTCCGTGAAAACGGCCGCTTGTACCGGTCGCAAAGTCTTCTTTTTCAAGAAGCAGGCAATCTACTCCCCTCAGTGCCAGATCACGGAGAATACCGGTACCTGTCGCGCCTCCCCCGATGATAATAACTTTAAACCAGTTTCCCATGGAGTCATTCCTCCTTCTACGATACCCAACCTTTTGCCCTATCTACTGCCTTTTTCCAGCCCTGGTATTTTTCTTCCATTTGTAATTCATCCATTTGGGGCTCAAAGGTCTTATCCAACTGCCAGGTTTCTTCCACTTCTCTAATGTCGCTGTAAAAACCAATCCCCAGGCCTGCTAAAAATGCTGCTCCCAGGGCAGTTGTTTCATTTACTTGCGGTCTTTCTACAGGAACCTGTAACATATCAGATTGGAACTGCATGAGGAAGTTATTTTTTACAGCTCCACCGTCTACACGAAGTTTCTTGAGATCAAGACCGGAATCTTCAAGCATTACCTGCACAACATCTTTAACTTGATACGTAATTGCCTCTAGCGCTGCACGTACAATATGATTTTTATTGGTTCCCCTTGTTATGCCAACCATTGTACCCCTGGCGTACATATCCCAGTGGGGCGCTCCCAAACCTACAAAAGCCGGTACAAGGTACACGCCTCCGGTATCTTCTACCTTTAAAGCCAGCTCTTCAGATTCCGCGGCATCTTTAATCATTCCCAGTTCATCACGAAGCCACTGCACAACGGCACCTGCAATAAAGATGCTTCCCTCCAGGGCATAATATACTTTATCTCCCATCCCCCAAGCAATTGTGGTCAACAGCCCGTTTTGAGACTGAACAGGTTCTGTACCTGTATTTTTAAGCATAAAGCAACCTGTTCCATAGGTGTTTTTAGCCATACCTTCTTCAAAACAACATTGTCCGAATAAAGCCGCCTGCTGGTCGCCTGCTACACCTGCAATTGGGATTTGGGCTCCAAAAAGTTCTTTTACAGTAACACCAAAATCGCCACTGGAAGGTCTAACTTCAGGTAAAATTTTTGCGGGAATATCTAGTTTTTTAAGTATCCCCTCATCCCATTTTAATTCATGAATGTTATAGAGCATTGTTCTGGAGGCATTTGAGTAATCGGTTGCATGGACCTTTCCACCTGTAAGCTTGTAAATTAGCCAGGAATCTATCGTTCCGCAAAAAACTTCACCATTTTCTGCCTTTTTTCTTAAGCCTTCAACGTTATCCAGAAGCCACTTAATTTTGGTACCTGAAAAATAAGCATCCAAAACGAGGCCTGTCTTCTTTCGGATTGGTTCGGCCAAACCCTTTTCTCTTAATTCATTACAGATTGCAGCTGTTCTGCGGCACTGCCAAACTATGGCATTGTAGAGTGGTTTACCAGTGTTTTTATCCCAAATAACGGTGGTTTCCCTTTGATTTGTAATTCCTATGGCAGCAACCTCTTCAGGTTGCACACCGGTTTCCTTTAATACCTTCTGTGCTACTGCCAGTTGTGTTTCCCAGATTTCTTCCGGGTCATGTTCCACCCAACCAGGTTGAGGGTAAATCTGTTTAAATTCCTGGTTATACTGTTTAATAATTTCTCCCTTGCGGTTGAAAAGAATTGCCCTGGAACTGGTTGTCCCCTGGTCAAGTGCCAAAAGATATTTTGCCATTTTTTAAACCCTCCCCGATTTATTTCATTCAATATAAAATAACGCAAAATTTATGCCAAAACAGGTAAGTTAGTGAGTCTATACTATATACATCATAAACATCAACTTATATGACTAACTTCTTAGTATCTAAAATTAATGCAATATATAATTGCAGTTTAATATATGAATTAAAAACCACAACTATGTCTAAATACTATTAAGATCCAAGAAACGCAACATAATATTGCATAGCAATGTCAAATTGCGCTGTTTCCAACTTACCCATAATAAAAACCGGTACTAATGATGATACTAAGGGATTGCAGGGAATGTTATATATAAAATTATATACTTTCTTTCAATGTTTGATTTTTTTTAACTTTCTTCTGTCCTAGAGATATAATGATAACACCTATTCCTACAAGCAGCATTCCATAGAGTTGTTCTATATAAAAATTTTCTTTTAATAACATAATGCTGCTGACAGTACCAACTACCGGAGCTACTAGATACAAAGCTCTTGCCAGCCAGGTAGGTAATTTTTTCAGCCCCCCATAATACAAGAGTAATTGTAAAACAAAGAGTAAACCGCAGATAATTGTTATTGATCTAAAACCGGCAAAACCTTGTATTTGAACCCAGTATTCCAAAAAGATACTTGAAAACAAATATACAGTTGTGCAAATACCTGTGTTACAAAATGCTATGATAGGCCCGGGGACTTCTGTAAGTTTATAACGTATGAACTGGGCATTAACCGCCTGCAAAAAAGTGCTTATAAGAAAGAAAATATCTCCAGTATTTAATGTTAACTGCGAAAAATCAATCCTTAATACCAAAAATACACCTAGCATCATAAAAAGTACTGCTAGCCAATCATTCTTTTGAAGTCTTTCACCAAAAAATATTCCTCCAAGTAAGGCAGTAAAAAAGACATCGAGCCTGTTAATAATTGCCGAGTTAATGGCACTGCTGTATATTAAACCTGCAAAATTAAGAAAATTTAATAAAGAACTGAAACACCCCACTATAACCAGAAATACCCAGTAATTTAAAATGATTTCTACAGCTTTTTTAAAACCGAATTTATAGACAATATAGCTTCCTATCACAAGTACCGTAAGGCCCATTACAAAAAAACCAAAGAGTACCGGGGAGTTTGAAGCTAATACAAGCTTACTTAAAGTTAGATAGAGTCCATTACCCGTTGCAGCCACTAAAACACTTACCAATCCTGGCATTTTAACCCTTCTTTTCTACCATAATTACAGCCGGTGCCCATAAAAGGGCTACCGGCCGATATTATATTATAATCCAAGGCTTGCCAATTTTTCTTCTGTTGGTTTACCGTCTTTATCCCAGCCCATTTCCGCATAAAACTCATCGAGCATTAAATCCAGGTTTATTGTTTGTCCTTTGCTAGGACCGTCCTCCATTGCTTCCTTGAGGAATCTCTTGGGGAGGCTGTCGTCTTTTCTGGTCATGCCGCAGTTTACGTTATACTGCCTTTCAAGGTTGAGCACCCGTTCTCCCACAGTATAAAAGTCTTCCTTAGTCATTTCCAAACCTGTGGAAAGCTTGAAGAGTTCAAGCTGATGGTCGACCTGCATTACAAATCTCATACTTGAACAGTAACCAAGTGAATCGACAAGCGCCATTTGGATCTGGGTATCCTTGATCATAGCTGCCTTTCCTGTTTCTGCAAAACGGTCACCTGCAATTTCTGCCCCCATAGTCGGTGATATCATATGATGGGCACCCTTAGGTGAAGTGGCATAGGTTACTGCCATCCCCTTGCTGCCTCTTGGGTCATAGGTTGCAGGCGAAACTCCCTTGCTGTGCATTGCCAGTTCAGGCGCACCAAACTTCTCTGCAGCTACCTTTAACCCTTGAGCCAAAATATCGCCGATTCCTTCTCTTTTTGCCATTTTCTCCAGAACTGCAATCAATGCTTCACCGTTTCCGAATTTTAATTCTATACCACCGGTATCTTCTTTTGTAATTATTCCTTTTTCATAGCATTCCATAGCCATGGATACTGTTGCCCCGGCAGAAATCGTATCCATACCGTAATAGTCACAAACTTCTGCAGCTTTCAGGATATATTCCCAATCACCTATGCCGCAGTTTGGCCCTAAAAGCCCCAATGTCTCAAATTCAGGCCCTTCTATATGAACTGTACCGTATTTTTCGGATTCTACACAGGAAACTTTACCGCAGGCAATAGGACATGCATAACAGGAAGTGTCTTCTACAACTATCTCCTGCCTCATCATTGGACCTGTTAATTTGTCGGCACCTTCAAACTGCCCCTGGCTGAAGTTTCTTGTGGACCAAAATCCGAGCTTATTGATACCGTCTACCATTTCAACTGTTCCATAGTTTCTTCTGGCGTTTGCCTTGGGATTGTTTGCAAACTCTTTATACAGTTCCTTAACATAATTAGCCATTTTTCCTGCTTTAGCAGGCTTAACATCTTGAGTTCCCTTGATAGCTATTGCTTTTAAGTTCTTAGAACCCATAACAGCTCCGGCACCGGGGCGTCCAAATTCCCTGTGTCTTTCGGCTGTAATGCAGGCTATTACATTTAAGTTTTCTCCTGCCGGGCCGATACAAGCTACATGAATGTTTTCGTCTCCACCAAGTTCCTTCTTAATTCCTTCTCCTGTTTCAGGAATATTTTTGCCCCAGTATGAAGAAGCATCTTTAATTTGAACTTCATCATTTTGAATCCAGAGGTAAACAGGCTTTTCAGATTTTCCTTCAATTATCAAAGCATCATAACCTGCAAACTTCAACTCAGGACCAAAATGACCACCACATAGTGATGAAGCAATACCGTTTGTAGCAGGGGATTTAAAAGTCACTGCTATTTTGTTGCTTCCGGGAGCCATGGTACCGGCCATGGGGCCGTTAAAGAATATCAGCTTGTTATTTTCACTTAAAGGATCGGTATCTGTAGGCACTTCATCGAAGAGATACCTGGTCCCGGCACCCCTGCCGCCAAAATATTTTGTATATATTTCTTGAGGTATATCCTCTACTATAGCGTTACCAGTTGTTAGGTTAACCCTTAAAAGTTTTTCGTTGACTGCTCCTAGATTAGCCACAACGCTTACCCCCTTTTGCAGTATCCCTGACTACTTTGCTTCTATAAATACGTTCACTGGTTTCAATGGGGAGATACTGCAGAGCTTTTTCAGGACAGTTTTCCACACATTTGGGCTTGCCGTTACATAAATCACAGATTAAAACATACTCATCTTCCGGGTGGACTGATATTGCAGCATTAGGGCAAGCAGTTACACATTTTCTGCACGCAGTACATTTTTCCTTATCTACCTTTATTGCACCTGTTTTAGAATTTTTGGATAAAGCGCCTTCAGGACATGCTGCTATACATGCAGCCTTGCTGCACTGGGTACAAATAACAGGCACATCAACACCGGATTCTTCAATTCGAGTTACCTTTACCCTTGCTTTGGCAGGGTTTATTACACCGTGATGGGTCAAGCTACACCACTGTTCACAAATTCTGCAACCAATACACTTGCTTTTTTCAACTGTCAATACTTTTCTGGACATTATTTCACCACCCTAATCTTCCAGTTTCTATTAACCACCGCAAATTACAGGGAGGATATAAACTTCACAGTTATCCTGCAATTTTTCATCTAAATTTTTGGGAGAATTATTGACAAGAACACTACCTACTTCCCTTTTGTCAACTGCCAATTTGGCAAGTAAATCATCAATAGTTCCGTCTTGCCAAGTCATTTCAATCCGGGAACCGTGTTTTTTATAGGCTTTTGTTCCAGGGCTAAATTTAACGGTAATCATCAAAAAAACCCCCAATGAAAAAGTGAAATTAAAAAAACAGCCAGCCCCCAATCCCGGGAGGAGGATTAGGAGGAAAGGGGGCGGCCTGAAAATAACCTATATTTCTAAAATCATGGGACGATTTATCACAGTTTCATTAACTTCAATTATCTCTCTTAATACTCTACAACTTCAATGTTTAATAGTTTGGCTACAGCCTTTAACTCCTCGGTTATATCTCCGTAAACCACTGAAAAGTGAGGTTCCCAACCTTCATTAATTGCTGAATTTACAATTTCAGCTGCATTTCCGTCAGGGCGTACTTCAACAGATGTTCCAAGAAACTTTTGAGGTTCATCCAGCGCTTCACCAGCCATGATAAAAAGACGGTAACCGTTTGGCCCCTTACCGAAGCGGCAAACTGTAACCCTGCCGTCCTTAAGACCAAATTCCAATGACAGCCCAAGCTTACGGTTAGGATGTCTTCCTGCGCGGGCCCCTGTATCGGTTCTAGCAAGTGAACAAGCTCCTGCACCACAATGCCAGTAAATAATAGAATTCTTTTCTTCATCTAATGAAACAGGGTCTCCGAAATATGGAGGTTCTCCTGTAATTTGTTTCTGGATATACATGCTGATTGCGCCGCCAATATCAGCTTCACAGGAAGATACAATTCCTTCTTCAGTAAATAAAGAAAGGGTGGCACAAATTGCAGCATTATACTCCTGGAATACTGTAGGCCAGCAACGACTAGCAATTGCCTTAATTCCTTTTTCTTCCACATGTTTTTTAAGAACTGTTCTAAAGCGAGCGTTTTTATCTACTTGTTCCTCTTCAATTTCTTCAATGCCGAAGATTTTCTCCTTCAATTCTGCAAGTGCCTCTTCATACTCACCGGTTTTCAATTCTTTCGCCTCTTGAATCAGACTGTTAAGGTCTAAGCGTTCCAATTTTGTACCTATGACATTTAAGAGATTCATACTGAGTTCTTCTCCAAAGAAAAAGCCCGGAGGTACATTTCCTACTACCCCTAAAGTCAAGTTCTTCAATCCCTTTACAACAGATGCAGCTTTGAAGTATGCAGATAATTTTTTCTGCACTTGTTCCTCTTCGGGATTACCGAATACAAAATCAAATGTTCTGCCAAAGGTACTTAAAGTATTGCCGGCAGCAAAACCACCGGTTAGAGAGTTTAATCTGAGGCGACTACCATCAATAACGGGTTCTCGCACACACCATACTAATACGGGACAGGAAAGCTTTCTGACGATTTCTATTGTAAAGGTAGCATCTACAAAGGTAGTACTTTGAACAACTGCAATATCTATATCCTTATTTTTGATTTCATCAAGATAGTTGTTTAACATATCTAAATCAGTAAGTAATTCTTGCGGCATTTCTGCCCCCGGGGCAAGTTCTTTGATTACTTTACAGGAACGGTTGTAGTAATCAGTGGCACTTTCCATATGGAATGTAGTTCTACCCATTGGCAGGTATACAGGTTTTAAGGTTTCCATAAACTGCCCTCCTAAGAAATCTTGTATTATTACAAACTTTGCATTTAACACAGCTCCAGAAACAGTGAAACCCTCCACAGTTCCCGGACATTACATTAATCTTACATAATATAAATATACTTCTACTTATCCTTTCATAGATCCTGCTGTCATACCGGCAATAAAGTAGCGCTGAAGGAAAACATAAATTATAATCATCGGAATAGAAGCTACCACTACTCCCGAGAAAATCATTGGGTAGTTTGTCAGATACTGACCCTGGAATTCTAGCAGCGCCAGGGGCATTGTCTTTAAGCTGTCCGACTTTATGAACAACAGCGGATAAAGAAGATCGTTCCAGACAATAACAAAGCAGAAAATAGCTGTCGTAGCAAGAGACGGACCGGATAAAGGCAACATCACCCTTGAGTAAATTTGCCAGTGTGAGGCGCCATCGATGCTTGCGGCTTCAATTAAACCTTTCGGCAAAGTTTTCATAAATCCTGTTAAAATAAATACTGCAATAGGTAAAAATGTAGCCACCGTTACGCAGATTAACCCCAGATGCTTATCCAATAAATTAAGTCTATCCAGTAAAAGATACTGTGGTATCATATTCACCTGCGTAGGTACCATCATTCCCACTACTACAAACCCGAAGACTATATTTCCTATCCACTTCGGTAATCTTACTATTGCATAGGCAATCATACTTGCAAGTAAAAGAATACTGAAAACAGAAATACCCGTTACTATTACACTGTTTTTAAAGTATATCAACATATTCTCGTTTGCAAAGAGCGCTTTATAGTTGGCAAGGCTCCAACTTTCAGGTACCCCCAAAGGATCTGAATATAGCTGCTTAAGGTTTTTAAAAGTTGCAAAAAATACCAGTGAAAGAGGTGTAATGATAATTATTGCATAAATGAGGAGAGGAAACTGTCTCCAAATATCAACCTTCGTAATATTTTCTTTTGGTTTTTTGTCTGCTTTTTGTAAATCTAATTTTGAATTACTCACTTGATATACACCCCTTAATTGTAGGTTACCTTATTGGCATTTAAAATTCTAAATTGAAGTATTGTAATCAATGATACGATAATTAAGAAGATCACTGCTGATGCTGCAGCATAGCCAAATTTGAAGTTTCTAAATGCTTCGTGGTAAATAAAGAGTGATAATATTTCAGTTGCATAGGATGGTCCACCATCGGTCATTGCCAAAATGAGGTCAAATGCCTTGAATGACTGCAATGTGGTATATGCTACAACAATTGTTGCAGCAGGAGCTAAAAGCGGCCATGTTACTTTACGGAAGGTCTGCCACCTTGATGCTCCTTCTATTCTGGCAACCTCATACAGTGATTTTGGTATAGATTGTAAACCTGCTATAAAGATTATCATCACCTGTCCAGTATGCATCCAAACCTGTGTTATAGCAAGGCTGTAAATTGCAATTTTTTTGTCCCCCAACCAGGACTGTTTCAAAAAGTCGAGGCCAAATAATTTAAGGATTGTATTTAATGAACCGATGCTTGGATCATAAACAAAGATCCAGATAAAAGCCACCGAAACTGAAGCGATAACAGTGGGGAAAAAGAATAGCGCCCTGTAGAAAACATTGAGTTTACTGTTTTTAGCCAAAAACATGGCGAAAATAAGTGCAAATAATGTCTGGAAGATAACTACAAAAAACATGTATTTTAGGTTGTTACCAAATGTTTGATGGAAAATAGGGTCATCTGTAATCATCTCAACATAATTGCTTAAGCCAACAAAATTATAATCAGGGGATATACCGTTCCAGTCTGTAAAACTAAGAGCCAGTGAGGAAACTAAGGGTATGGCAAAAAAGATTGTATATAATATGACCCCTGGTATGATAAATGGTAAGAGCCCCCAGTACTTTTTCATATTTTTTCCTCCTTAGTTATCAGGACAAGAGAGAGGTACATGCCCTCTCTCTTGTCGCTGAAAGTATCCCTCTAAACCTTATTTAATAGATCTTTCAACTTCTTCCTGAGCCTTAGCAGCAGCTTCTTCAGGCGACATACCACCTAATACGTCTTTAATTGAGTTTACTATTGCATCCTCAACTTCTTGAACTGTCAAAGTGTATCTAGGCTGGAATAATGTCTTCTTCTCTAGCCACTTAGCCTGTTCATTTAATTCAGGCGATTCATATTCAACACCATTAACTGTCAACATTTGTCCTGTTACATTAGCATACATTGCGGAAATTTCCGGTCTAAACAAGAATTCCATAAACTTCTTAGCAGCTTCTTGTTTTTCGGATTTTGCATTAATACCAATCATAAATGTTGAAGTATGGATACCTTCATACTTTGCTTGATCTGCCGGTACTGTTATTGGTGCAAGTAGTCCCTGCTTGATATCGGGGTTTTGCTGTTTGTTAGATGCCATCATATATGACCCTTGAGCTAACATGGCGCCTTGTTCCTGAGCAAATAACGCAGCAGCGCCAGCTTTTCTAGTTCCAAGTACGTCATCCTGCATAAATCCTTTGTCCTTAAGTTCTTTAAATTGAGCAAGAGTTTTAACGAACCAGTCATCTGTCAACTTAAGCTCGCCTTTTTCTACCCTGGTTAAGGCATCATCGGTAGGCATATTGTTCATTAACATTGGGTTCATAAATTGGCCGGGGCCAATTTCACTGTCAAAGATGATAGGTGTAATACCGTTATCCTTTAAAGTCTGACACATTTCCAAGAATCCTTCCCAACTGTCTGCAGGCTCTACACCTGCTTTTTCAAATAACCCTTTATTGTATACGGGGATATTGAATACCAGCTGGTATGGAACTGCATATTGTTTTCCATCAGCCTGTCCTGCCAGTAACAGGTGAGGGGAGAAACGATCCAGGAATTCAGCGCCTGAAAGATCGGCATATACTCCTGCTTCCTGTAAAGTAGCAAAATGTGCACCGGGGAAAGTAGTGAAAACGTCAGGTCCGGCATCTGATTGCAATTCTGCTTGTATTTTTGCTCTGTACTGCTCTGAGCCACTAATATCCTGCTGAACTTTGATGTTTGGATATTCTTCATTGAACTTAGCAATTACTTTTTCAAATGCTTCCTTATCTTCTCCACGCCAGTGAGCAAATCTAATTGTTACTTGTTTTTCACCGGAATCTGCGCCTTGATCTGCAGGTTCATCATTTCCTCCACCACAACCTACAACAAATGCACCAACCAACAATACTACAATTGCCAACACACTCAGCTTCTTGAAGTTCAAATTGTTCACCCTCCCATAAATTAAATAGATTAAATCGTCCCGTAATTTACATTCCTAGAATTTTATTAAGACTGACTTGTTATCTTTTACTCTTTACCCCACCCCCTTTATGAAGTCTAAAGATTTTTAAGCAGAAAGGGGTACCTTACTGCCTTCTTCAGCATCAAAGATATGAATCTTATTAAGCTTGAAATATGCATTTACATTATTACCAGCTTGAGCTTTACTAAGGTCGCTTGAAATACGTGCTTTAAATTCTTGGCCACCCTTTGTTTTTAGAAAGACAATTTCTTCGGCGCCTAGATCTTCAATTAATTCAACTTTACATTCCACAGGAGATGTTAAGTTGTCTGTTTTTTCCACATCTACCCTAATATCCTCAGGACGAATGCCAAGCACTACTGACTTAGAAGACAATGATTTGTCGGAAAGCTTTCCGGGTAATTCTACTTCGATACCTTGAGCTGTAAAGAAGCATTTACCGTCCTTTTGAACAAATTCTCCCTCAATAAAGTTCATGCTAGGAGAACCTACAAAGCCAGCTACAAACATGTTGGCAGGTTCATGATAAATCTCTGAAGGAGTACCTACTTGCTGCATAAAGCCATCCTTCATTACAACTATCCTATCACCCATTGTCATGGCTTCTACCTGATCATGAGTTACATAGATAGTAGTTGTATTTAAACCTTTCTGGAGCTTAACTATTTCAGCCCTCATTTGCACCCTTAATTTAGCGTCAAGGTTAGAAAGCGGCTCGTCCATCAAGAATACCTGGGGATCCCTTACAATCGATCTTCCCAAAGCTACCCTCTGACGCTGACCACCTGATAGCTGTCTCGGAGTTCTATGCAACAGATGTGAAATTCCCAAGCGTTCTGCTGCAGTCTCCACCCTCTTCTTTATTTCGTCCTTGGGCATTTTTCTTAACTGCAATCCAAATGCCATATTCTTAAATACGTTCATATGAGGATATAGCGCATAATCCTGAAATACCATTGCTATATCTCTGTTTTTGGGTTCAGCATAGGTTACGTCCTTATCACCAATATAAATTTTACCTTCTGAAGGTTGTTCCAAACCGGCAACCATTCTCAGGGTTGTACTTTTCCCACATCCGGAAGGTCCTACCAGAACTATGAATTCACCGTCTTTGATTTCCAGGTTAAAGTTTGATACTGCAACTGTATCCTTAAACCTCTTGTATATCCCCTGAAGCTTAACTTCTGCCATATTTACACTCCCTTTCATGCTTGGCACAACCAATTACTGGTCAACAACCAACTAAACCAGTTCCTTCCAACCGCTTCTATAAAATTTCAATTTGTCAGCAACAACTTTAGAAATAGCTTCCCTGCACGCCTTCGGAATACCAATCATATCCCAGGCGCTTTCATTTTTGCCGTGTGTTTCTATAAAGGTTTCAATTGTTGTCTTTTTGATCTCAGTTCCAATATTGATCTTTTTAATTCCCAGTTGAATTCCCTTGGCAAACTGTTCTTGAGTAAGACCGGTTCCACCATGCATTATGAGGGGAACATCACTTAAGTCGTTCAGCTTTTCAAGTAATTCAAAGTTCAGGTTAGGTTCACCCTTGTACAATCCATGGGCATTACCGATTGAAACAGCTAACCCGTCAACATCCGTTGCTTCTAAAAATGTTTTCATGTGCTCGGGATTTGTCATTTTTTGAGCCTTAACCTCTTCTCCGTCTTCAATTCCGGCAAGCGCTCCCAGTTCTGCTTCTACTGAAACACCTACTGCTTTTGCAGCCTCAGTTACTTTATTGGTAACTGCAATATTTTCTTCCAGACTTAATGTCGAACCATCAATCATAACCGAACTGAATCCTAACTTAATAGCTTTCATGCAAGTTGCAAAATCTTTGGCATGGTCCAAATGCACAACAACAGGTACACTTGACATTTTAGCTAATGAAATCAATGTTTCAGCAACTTTCTCATTACCAGGTACATTAAGAACCGGTGCACCCATCATTGCAATAACAGGCAGGTTAACTGCTTCAGCTCCTTCTACTATGCCCAGAGCGCTGCTTAAGTCATAAGTACTAAATGCTCCAACAGCAAATGCTTCGTCTTTTGGCTCCATTACTTCTTTTAATGTCACTAAACTCATACTAACACCTCTCCCAAAAATTTTATCTAGTTGCTATTACTTAAATCTATAATACTCCGGCAAATTACTTCCAAGTAGTGGCAATGCGTATTCCTTAAATGCTTCAGTTACAAAATTGCCTTCAGCGTTAATAAATTCGTCTGGAACTACTTTTTCAACATTAGCCACCTTCTCAAGGGAAGCTGTTCCTGTTGTACACTTATACTCCGTTCCCTCTCCCCTAACCAGGGTTACCATCTTTCCTGTTTCACCTTTTACTGCAAGCTCTACTGCCTTTTGTCCAACCATAAATGCTTCATTTCTATCAGCATCAGAGACAGATTCTGAATAAGCTCGCTGAATTGTACCACTTCGATTGTAGCGAGCTTGCAGGCCAAGTTCTTTGTTTACTGTCCTTGCCAGATAAGCTGCAGGTCCTTCACTAAGGGCTATTGCAATATGTCCGAAGGCATCTTTTACAGCATTCTTTGCTCCAATAAACTCTCCACTTTCATCTCTAATGCCTTCTCCTATTGCTACAAATACATATCCTAATTCCTTATGAACTGTCTTTACATCTTCTATGAATTTATCCATTTTAAAGGTTCTTTCAGGTAAGTAAATTAAGTGTGGCGCATCTTTGACATCCCTTTTCAAAAGCGCTGAGGAAGCAGCCAGCCAGCCAGCATGGCGACCCATAATTTCCACAATGGTTACATCATCAAATGTTTTCATTGCTTCAAGATCGCGACCTGTTCCTAGAGTACTAACTGCAGTAAAACGAGCCGCACTTCCAAATCCGGGGCAGTGATCAGTGAGAGGCAAGTCATTATCAATTGTTTTAGGCACTCCCATAACATACATTTCATAGCCCTCAGCCTCTGCGAGCTTGGCTATTTTGTTGCATGTATCCATGGAGTCGTTTCCACCAATGTAAAAGAAGTACCTGATATTATTTTCTTTAAATATTTGCAAAAGCTTAGGGTAATCGTCATCCTGCACCTTATATCTACAGCTTCCCAAAGCAGAGGCAGGTGTGGATGCCAGCAATTGGATATTTTTTTCTGACATTTCTGGAATCTTTTTAAGCTTGCCTTGTAGCAAACCTTCAATTCCATTCTCCATTCCATAGATAGTTTTGACGTTACTATGTCTTTGTGCTTCAGAGATAACTCCCGCTAAACTAGCATTAATTACCGGTGTGGGCCCTCCTGATTGACCTACCAGAAGGTTTCCTTCAATTGCTTTAACCAAAGTGAATCACCTCATGCAGAAAAATTTTAATTAAAGTTGTAAGTTGTAAATTTGTACATTTGTAATTTTGCAATATTTAATTATTGCAAAAATTCTTTTGTAATATTACAATTTGTAATATTACAATATTTAATTAAAAAAATTAATAAACCCTTAAAGTAATTATAACACCATATTTTTAATTAAAATGAAATATTGTAATATTATATATTTGCTAACATAATTATAAAGTTGAATTGATTGTACTGTCAATGCATTTCTGTAATTTTTGGACAATACAAAAAAATTTATTTTAGGCATTTAATACCATGCCTGCATTCTTTTTGATATCATTACGACTTAAGATAATTTTATAACTATATAAATCCGCCCTGTAGGAGTTTACAGCAACCTCTAAAAGCCTTTCATTGCTGTAGGTAGCCCTGTTCATAACTAAAATTGGAGCCTTTTCCGCTATATTTAACGCCTCAGCTTCTTCTTTATCAGCTAAACCGGCTGAAATTGTCTGGGACGCCTCTCTCAGTAAAATCCCCAATTCATCTTGAACAATGCTATATACACCTTGCTTAGTTAGATCATATTTTGCAATTTCAGTTCCTATATCAACAGGCCAAAAACTTTTCACATAAACAACAGGTGTATTGTTCATTTTATGAATTTTTTTAATTAAATATACCTTAGAAACATTGAAATCCTGCAAAAGAGGAATTTCCTGCAATAAATTATTATCTACCGTTACAATCTCACTTTTGATAATTTCTGCACTCGGAACCATACCTTTAGATTGAATTTCTTCAAAGAAACCTGTCAGCTTACGAAGGTTTTCCACCATTTGATTTCTTACAAATGTTCCTTTACCAGGCTTTCTTTCAAGCCATCCTTCCTGTACTAATTCGTATATAGCTCTGCGCACTGTAGTACTGCTCACATTATACTGTTCCATAAGCTGCTTATCAGTAGGAAACAGGTCACCGGGCTTCCAATAGCCCTTCTGGAGCTTATTTCTCAATTCATATGCAATACGGTAGTGTAATGGCATAGCATCTAAATTCTGAATACTATTTTGCATGGTCTCCCGCTCCCCAATTTTTTGTAATATTACAAACTTTACTTTTATTATAATGTAAAGAACACATATTTCAAGAAAATTTTGCAACCATTTAATTCCAATTTGAATTTTTTTTAAGGTTCTCATTTTTTTAATTATCCTGGTAAATATAATTTCTCTTTTTTTTGCTTAACTTGCTACTTTATTATAAACTAAGATTATCACATCTTTATGTTGGGAGCGTAAAGTTATGGAAGATGTTAGGATTGCGGCAGTACAGATGCAGTCATCTGTAGGGGAAATTTCTAAAAATCTTAAAAAAATGGAAGAATTTATTAAGAAAGCTCACGCTCAAACTGTAGATATTATCTGCTTTCCGGAATTAAGTATTCAAGGCTATACTTTAAAAAAAGCCAAGGATCTGGCTGAACCCCTTCACGGTCAAAGTTGCAACTACCTGCAAGGATTATCTGAAAAACACAATATCATCATTTTAGCAGGTTTAATAGAGAAATCTGAAAGCAAGCCTTTTATTACTCAAGCAGTTATTTATCCTGATGGAAGAATAGATAAATACCGTAAAACACACCTTGGAGTTACGGAACAACATTATTTCAGACCAGCAGACAAAGTAAAAACTTTTTCATATTCAAAGGCTAAATTTGGAATTCAATTATGTTTTGACTGTCACTTTCCTGAAGTTACAACTATTCAAGCACTTCAAGGTGCAGAGGTTGTTTTTTTGCCCCATGCCACTCCTATGTCTTTAGAAAAAAGAAAAGAAAGTTGGCTAAAATATTTACCTGCCAGGGCCTATGACAATTCATTATATCTTGTTACCTGTAATCATTATGGAGATAACGGCGAAGGTATCAATTACCAAGGAGGGTGTATGGTATTTGATCCTTTAGGAAATTTAATTGCTGAAACTTCAGATAAAGACGAAGAAATGCTGGTTGTTACTCTGAAAAGCAGCAAGTTAGACTCCATACGCAAGAATAAATCCGACTTAATGCGAAATAGATTTTATCTAGAGTCTCGCCGTCCAGAAATATATGGTGAAATTATAAAAAACATAGAAAACGATTAAGATAATATCAATAAAGCAGGTATTTTTAAACTTTTGAAGAATAGTAATAGTATAAGTTACTATTACTATCATTAAAGGGTGATTCTAGGATGAGTTTAAAAAATACCCTCAAGAAAATGCTAGAAGAAAAAGACTTTGCCGGAATCGTACAATTAGGAATTCAAAAAAGATCTACCTTGAAATACCTGCAGGTATTTCTATACGACTTAAATTCGGTTCTTACCTGGAGAGCTATTGAAGCGCTGGGGCTGGTTTGTGGTAGTATATCTCAGCAAAAACCGGAATTGGTCAGAGATATAATACGGAGATTTTTTTGGAGCCTTAATGATGAATCAGGTGGTACTCCCTGGAGTTCAGCTCAGGTTATTGGAGAGATTATTCGCCATAATCCAAAGGAATATCAAAACTTTATTTCTAATTTAGCCTGTTTTTTGGAAGATGAAAACATCAGAGGGTACGTCCTCTGGGCTTTAGGAAGAATAGCTTTAAAAGCTCCGGAGTTAATCGAAGAGTATATCCCTGAAATAGAACAGTTTTTAAATTCTAAAGATCAAACCATCAAAGGATTTGCTGCCTTTGCTTTACATAGCATTGGTACACCTGAAGCAAAAGAAGCTCTCCAAAAAATTGAAAAAAAAGATGATATGTTTAGTATTTATTTAGATGGCGAATTACAGAAAAAAAGAATTAAAGAATTTTGCTTATAAGTTAAACAATCAAAAAGCGCCGGGCTTTTCGGCGCTTTTTAGTTAATTTATTTGTATAAGTTCATAGTCTCTAGTTCCCAGTCCAATTTTTTCTGCATGACCAAGTTGGATATTATAATCATTTTCCGGCCAGAGTTTTCTCAGGAGGTCCTCTCCTGCTCTATCCTTCAAGAGGTCAACTGAAGCCTGGTCGATAGCCACAGGATCGTATGAAGCTAAAATACCGATGTCCTCAGTTTCCTTGTCCTGGGCTTTCCCATAACAGTCACATTCTTTGGTAAAATGGGTTAAAAAATTGAAATAGCAGACTTTCCCCTCTTTATCCCTTACAGCACCGAAAGCATATTCGGCCATTTTTTCCTGTAAAAGTCCGCTTGATGATTTAAAGGAAAAATCTATTGCTTCATAACGGCAGGTAGCAATACACTCTCCACAGCCATAACATTTCTCAACATCAATAACTGCAACACCGTCATAGATTTCTATTGCATCCTTTGGACACCACTCGATACACTTTCTACACGCTTTACATTTTTCTCCTTTAACCTCCGGTCTTACATCAGCATGCTGCACTTGTTTACCACTTCGAGGAGCAGCACCCATGGCCAGGTTTTTAATGGCTGCACCAAGTCCGCTTAAGACATGTCCGGTCATATGGCTTAAAACAACGAGTGATTCGCTGTGTAAAATATCATTTGCAATTTTGACAGAGTTAAAGTGTTTCCCCTCAATTGTCACTTCGGAAAAATTTTTAGAAAGAAGTCCGTCAGCGATAATCACAGGTACTCCTACATTTTCTATGGTAAAACCGTGTTCATAGGCTTGCATTAAATGATCAACCGAATTTTGACGCTGACCCTTATACAAAGTATTTGTATCGGTTAAAAAAGGTTTGCAGCCGCTTTCTTTGATTTTTTCTAATAAAGCCTTAATCCACTCAGGTTTGATATGGCCTGTATTGTTTTTCTCTCCAAAATGTATTTTTACAGCAGTAAACTCATCTTTGGTAAATATCTTCTGAAAATCCGCTTCATTATATAATTTAAGTACCTTTTCCGAAATTTCATGTGTAGAAGCATTTTCTTTTACAGAAGTAAACCAAACTTTAGTCAATTAAAATACGCCTCCCTAATACATCTAAATTACAATTCCATATTGTATAAATTATTCCTTATAAAATCAAGGTTTACAATAAATATTACACGTCGGAGTATAGCATTTTGGAACAATTGGAAATATCTTTAGATTTTTTTGCTCCTTGTTTTTTTATTAAATTTATGCTAAAAATTCTGCAAGATTTATCCATTGCCAGTAGTAGTAAATTATGTTAAACTGATATGCGTCTTTGTTAATAATAAAAAATTACCTTATATGGAAAATTAAGGAGGTTAACTAAAATGAAAAAAGTGTGGCTTTTGGTGACCGTCTTTGTAACATTGATCTTATTTTTTCCAATTGCAAACCTGGCATTTAATAGGTCACCACAAGTTATTGAAGGCAGCTTACAAAAAATAGAAGAGAAGGTAAGCATGCTGGATACACAATTAAAAAACATAGAAAAAAACACCTTGGAAACTTATACTTATATCACAGAAAAACAAAAGCAACTGGCTGAAAAAGCTGGTACTTCCGTTGAGCTTATCCGGACACTACAAAATATTGCGGCATCGTATAATATACCTTTGGAACTGGCATATGAGGTTGTTAGGCTGGAAAGTAACTTTGATCCTAAATTAACTTGTTATAATGAATGGAACGATACATACGATCGCGGACTTTTCCAGCTTAACGACAATACAAGCCCCTGGCTTGCCGAAAAAATTGGCATAAAAGATTTTACTTATGATATGGCATACAACATTGAATTAAATATGAAAATGGGACTCTGGTATTTAAACTATTTATATCAAAAATATCATAACTGGCATGATGCTTTAACAGCCTATAACAGGGGAATGTACGGTCTAAAAAAATATAAGGAATATCATGGTACCAGCAGAAGCGCTTATTCCAGAACGATTTTAAAATCTGTAGAAAAACAAAAGCAAAATTAAAAAACTCAATATTAAAAGCCAACCCACACAGGCGTGAGTTGGCTTTTCATGTTATAAAAACTACTTTATATCAGCAATTTGCTTAAAGAGGTCTTCATACTGTGAGCCCTTCCTATAGAATACGGGAATTTCTCCTAAGGGAGCTTCAACTTCATGATACCCTTTACCATATTCTTTTCCTGTCCAAACATGGATCCAATTATCTTCCGGCAGATACAGCTTGCGGCTAGTTTTATTTTCCTCATAAACAGGGGCTACCATCAAATCCCTGCCGAAGAGGTACTGGTATTTCAACTTGTGAAGTTCCTCATCATTTTCATAATGGATATACGGATGGCGTTGTGCGGGAATTCCCTTTTCCGCATTTTCTTTTACTACGTCTTTAATGTATGGCTTGAGATGGGTATAGATTTTGCTCATCTTTGCAAAATGTAATAAGGTCTCTTCATCTGAGTCAAACTGCCAGCAGTCATCAGGCCTGTTTCCTTCATGGGTTCTCATAACAGGTGTGAATGCTGCCATTTCGGCCCATCTCATAAACAGTTCCTTGGTCCTTTTTACACCGTAAAGTGAGGTGTAACCACCAATATCAGAATGGGATATTCCAAAGCCACTCATTCCCAAGGAGAGAGCAGCAGGTATTACAGAGGCAAGACCATCATCTAAACTCCAGTTAACAGTTTGGTCACCTGCCCACATTAAAAGTGAATATCTGGAAGTACCGGTATAACCGGCCCTGGTAAAGAAAACTACCTCGCCCAATTTGCCTGCTTCTTCGACAGCTTCCCTATTTATCTTTGCCCACTCTGCAGGATACTTGTTATGATAACTTTCTGCACTTTCACCGGAGTATAATACAGCATCGGTTGGCAGGTACTCCCCAAAATCACACATCCAGCCTGATAAACCAATCCCTATCATATTTTCTTTAATTATATTTTTAATCCAATTAACTGCTTCCGGATTAGTAAAGTCCATTAGTACAGCAGGCATATCCTTGGCTCCCTCATAATCTTTGCCTTCATTATCTTTTACTATATAACCTTTTTTAGTGGCTTCCTTATACATTTCACCATCAGTAGCAAGGAAGGTGTTGATATAGCCTAAAAACTTAATCCCCTTTTCATTGAGCTCTTTAATCGTTTGTGGTAGATCCGGATACATTTCTTTGTGGTATTCCCAATTCCAGAAAAGTCGTTTTCCAAAGTCAGTTATGCGCTTACCTTCCCAGTCTTGACACCATAAGGCAACAACCTTCAGGCCGTGATTTTGAGCATTTTCAAGTTTTTTAAGTACAGTTTCCGTACCACCCTGTAATCCCAGCCATACTCCATCATAGGACCAGTCAGGAAGTTCAGGCTGCCTTCCCAGGTAAGCTGTTAAATCTTCAAGAACTTCCAGGGCAGTATTTTTTTTAGATATGATAACCTTTGAAGGAATGCTCCAGACACATAGCTCATGGTACAAATCATTTCTAAAGTCAAATTCCATATAGTGGGAGTCTTCTACATGGCACCAGTAGTTTTTAGAGGACACAAAAGTAGGCTGGGGATAATAGGTAGTATACCAGTCACCACCTGCCCCGGCATGTACATCTGCCTGGAAGGTCAGGTAATCCTTTTTATTTCTGCCCACCCCCTGCTCCGATACCCATAAGGGAACCTTTTTGCCCTTGAGGTCAAGCTCAGAAAACTGTTCACCGCACCCGTATATATGTTCATTTTCCTGTGCAGCTATTTTTATCCAGCTTCTATTCAGGCCTTTCGGTTTTTCTTGGAAATCAATATGTAGCCTTCCATCAACTTCTGTAAAGTTTACAGTTACCGCGTACACTTCGTTTCTTGAAAATTTCACTTTAACTGAAGTAGCTTTTTCTTCCAAAACAGTGTAATCGGTTAAGGCAATTTTTTCATTTAAATGTTCTTCAATTTCAAAGTTTCCATTAAGCATGTCATAATTTGCAGTACCGCTTCCAACGTGCAGGAAAGGAATCTCATTTGAATGTTTTACAATTTCAAATCCATTAAAATCAATAACCAGCAGCTTACCATCTTCTTTTACTTTAATCATTTTGGACCCCCTGACAATTTTTTGTAAGTTTGCAATATTATATATTTGTTATCTATAATTTTAGTATCAGCAGCGAATTTAATCAATACTAAAAAAAATTTATGTCCATTGCAGCTTGTAAAGCCTGTAATACATTCCCCTTTCAGCTAGTAGCTCATGGTGTGTTCCCATCTCTTTTATTCTTCCTTTATGAAGAACTATTATTTTATCTGCATTTTTAATTGTTGAAAGCCTGTGGGCAATTACAATTGTTGTTCTATAAGCAGTTAATTTATTTAATGCATCCTGTATTAAAATTTCAGACTGGGTATCGATGCTTGCAGTGGCCTCATCTAAAATCAGTACCTTGGGATCAAATGCCAGGGCCCTTGCAAATGCTATCAGTTGCCTTTGCCCGGCCGAAAGTGTGGCGCCACGTTCTTTAACCTCGTAATAATATCCGCCTGGTAATTTCTTAATAAACTCTTCTGCATTAACGTATCTTGCAGCTTTTTTTGCCTTTTCTTCACTTATTTCAGGTGAATCCAGCGTTATATTTGACAAAATATTTCCAGAGAAGAGAAAAACATCCTGCATCACAACGGCTACCATTTTTCTAATATCATTCTGCTTTAAATCCTTAATATTTATGCCATCAATTAAAATTTCACCCTTTTGAATATTATAAAGCCTGGTAATTAAGTTTGTAATTGTTGTCTTTCCTGAACCTGTAGGCCCTACAAATGCCACAGTCTCTCCCGGTTTAATCTCAAAGCTGACATCCTTTAAAACCCATTCTTCATCTTCATAGGCAAACCAAACATCCTTAAAGACAATTTCTCCTTTAAAGTCAGCAAATTTCTTAGGGTGCAGCGGATCTGTGATGGTTTCTTCTTCATCCAAGAGCATAAAAATCCTTTCTGATGCAACCACAGCATTTTGCATGAGGGTAAATTTTTGCGTCATATCATTGATGGGTCTAAACAATTTTTCAGTATAATTTATAAATGCATACAATACCCCAAATTGGATAGTCCCTTGTAGAACGTCCCTTCCCCCATACCAGACCAGCAAGGCAAGTACAAAAGAATAAATGAGATCCATGGAAGGTCTGAAAAAAGCCTCTGCTTTTAAGGCTTTGATTTCTGCCTGCAGATTTTGTAAATTTATACTATCAAACTCCTTAAATTTATTGTACTGCTGGCCGAAAATCTGAACTATGCGCATACCGGAGATATTTTCCTGTAAAGTAGAGTTTAACTCAGCCAGTTTAACCCGTACCTTTCTGTATGCATCCTGGGCTACCTTTTTATAGATATAAGTTGACAATAAAGTCAGAGGGATAGAAATATAACTGATTATAGCAAGCTTCCAATTCAATTTGAGCATGATAATTATGATTCCCAGGACTATAAAGAAATCCTTCACCATATTGATTAAAACTTCAGTAAATAGTTCATTAAGAGTAGCAGTATCGTTCGTTACCCTCGTTACAAGCCTGCCCACGGGATTTTTATCAAAAAAAGCAAGGGATAATTTTTGCAGGTGGGTAAAAACGTCTTCCCTGAGGTCGTAAACAATTTTTTGACTTGTAAATTGTAGAAGGTAATTTTGGCCATAATTAATAAATAAAGCTGCCGTAACTATTACAAAATATATTAACCCCAGTCTGGTAACATCTTTTATATCTTTTTCCCTAAAGATACGCGCTTCACTTCTAGAAAGGGGCCTTGCCTGATAAATAGATTTTCCTTGTTTTAGAAAGGTTTGCCCGTTTTTCTCCATAACTCCATAATCTTTATCAGGGTTTATCACTCCCTGAATCAGGAAGTATTTTCCCTGGTACTTTATTAACTGGAATCTAGCTTTTTCTGGAAATTCTTGTGAAAGCTCCGTCTCCCTCACATAAATTCTACCTTTATAATGAACTCCCTTGACAGGGGATTCTTCAGGTAAAAAGGAAACCATGGGAGCAGTATAACCTTTAATATGTTCATCAATTGCAATTTTAATTAAATAGGGCCTGGCCAAATCTACGGCTGTTATAATGAAAACAAGTATTACGGAAATTACAATCAACAGCCAGTACGGTTTGGCATATGACAGTATTCTTCTTAGTAGTTGCAAGTCATAAACTTTTCCCTCTATCTCTTTTTCTTGAAAAGATCTATTTTTACTCAAAATATCACCCACTAAGCTGAATTTTCATCTTCTAAAAGCTGCTTTTGATAAAGACGATAATATTGACCTTTCTTGTTATCCAGCAGTTCTTGATGAATTCCTTCCTGTACTATTTGTCCTCCCTCTAAAACAACTATCTTATCAGCATCTTTAATGGTAGATATGCGGTTAGAAATTATAATTGTAGTGCGGTTTTTTCTGATTCTTGCCAGTTCTTTTAGTATTTTCTCTTCAGTATTTGTATCAACTGCAGATAAACTATCGTCAAGTATTAAAATTGGTGGATCTTTAATTACAGCCCTTGCTATGGCAATTCTTTGTTTTTGACCACCCGAAAGCGTAATTCCCCGCTCGCCAACAACTGTCTCGAACCCATCCGGCATATCGACTATCTCCTCATATATACCGGCAACCTTTGCAGCAGCTATGATTTTTTCTCGAGATACATAGTTATCTGCCAGGGCAATATTTTCTTCTATTGTAGTGGAAAATAAAAAGCTGTCCTGAGGAACATAGCCTATATTCTCCCTTAATGTTTTTAAGGGAATTTCATGAATTTCGCGGTCATCAATAAATAGTTCTCCCCTGCCCACATCATACAGCCTGAGAATAACATCAACAATAGTTGACTTTCCGCTTCCGGTTCGCCCCAAAATTGCAACTGTTTCTCCAGGGTTTATAGTTAGTGAAAAATTTTTAAGTACTAAATTTTTATGATCATAGGAAAAATTTAGGTTGCAAAATTCAATTTTTCCCTTTAACTCTTTAATATTTTGATCTGCTTCCGGGTATTCATAAATTTCGGGTTTCTCATTTAAAATATCATTAATCCTGGACATTGAAGCGGCGCCACGCTGGACAATATTTATAACCCATCCCATAGCCATCATCGGCCAGGTGAGCATTGCAAGATAACCGTTAAATGATATGAAATCCCCTAAGGAGATTTCCCCGATTATAACTAAAACGCTCCCATAACCCAAAACTATTAATAAACTTAATGCCGACAGGTATTGAACCAGCGGGTAAAAAATACCCGTAACTCTAACTAAATGTAAATTCGTATCCACAACTTTTTGACTGTAGCTATTAAACTTTTTAACTTGATTTTTTTCCTGGACGAAAGTCTTAATAACCCTCACAGCAGAAACATTTTCATGCATCATATCGGTTAGCGAAGCAAAGGCTTTTTGCACTTTTTTAAAACGGTTATGTACGACCCTGTTAAACCTGGTAACAATTAAAGTTATCAAAGGCATTGGTAAAAGAGCAATCAAAGTCAACTTTACGTTAATGGTAGTTAACATAGTTATTACTGCAAACACTGTAATAAATAATGCATCAACAGTCATTATAAGTCCACCTGCAAATGTCATCCGGATGGCGCCTATATCGTTTGTGGCCAAAGCCATTAAATCTCCGGTTTTATGATTATCATAAAATTTGGGATCTAATGTCTGGAGATGTGAAAATAGCTTGTTTCGTAAAAAGTATTCCAGTCTACGTGCCGTGCCCAAAACATAAATTCTCCAGAAATAACGCGAAAAGGCAGTTGCCAAAGCAATAATCAAAATTAAAAGTGCATATTTAAAAAGGACTTTGGGAGATGCAGACTTTTCTATGCTATCTGTAATTATGCCAAGCAATTTAGGAATTACAAGCTGTAAAAGATCTGTGATTACAAGCCATGTGGCCCCGATGGCATAGCTTAACTTGTTATCCTGGAAAAATGGTTTTAAGGTCATAAATTCTTTCATTACAGAACTACACCCTCCTTCCCATTACCAGTTTATCAAATCCGAAATAATATTGCACGGTGGCTTGCACAGTTACTAACTACAAAACATATCCTATAAAAAAGAGAATAAAAGCATTTTGCCTTCAAAGATATATTAACCTAAAAGAAATTTTATACATATATTATTTGAAAAAGGACGAGGGGCCCTCATATGAGATTAGGGAAATGACTGCTGCCATAACGTTGATAAAATTTGCCCGGAACTGACGGAGAATAATAAATTAAAGTAATACTATTAACCATGGTTCTATTCAAGGAGCCAGGAATTTTACTTTGTACCTAATTTTTCTATTGAAATTTAATATTGGTATATGTTATTCTTAGAGCTGTTCTCAAGGGAGGTGTAGTATATGCGTAAATTTGAAACAGAAGTCCAAAAAATAAACCACGAGGTGACCAGGGAAATAACTCGCTTATTTATTAAAGGTAAGTTTAAAGATCAAATAAACGACTTGCCGCACCTTATAATTAAAGGAAATAAAGCAAGGCACCGCTGCTGTGTATATAAAGAAAGAGCTGTAATAACTGAAAGAATCAGGCTTGCAATGGGTATAGAACCCACAACCGGAGATCAACATTCAAGGTTGGGAGATGACTATAAACATAGCAGTAATAATTTAGAAGGCCCTATTGTTCAGGTGATAGATGTGGCCTGCGATGAATGTCCCATAAACCGTTTCACAGTCACCGAAGCATGTAGGGGCTGTGTTGCCCACAAGTGTATGGAGGCATGTCCGAAAGGTGCCATTAGCTTTATCGGCAGACAGGCCTACATTAATCAAAAACTGTGTATAGAATGCGGAAAATGTAAAAATGTTTGTCCTTATAACGCCATTTCTGATGTTATGCGCCCCTGCAGGGGAGTATGTCCCGTAAGTGCAGTATCAATAAGCGAAGACAGAAAAGCTACTATAGATTACGAAAAATGCATAAGCTGCGGAGCTTGTGTTAATGCATGTCCCTTTGGTGCAATAACTTCAAAATCAAGCCTTATAAACGTTCTAGAGGAATTAACAAGCGGTAAAAATATTACAGCAATAATTGCTCCCGCCTTTGCCGGCCAATTTGGTGCGAAAGTTAGTCCTGCTCAAATTAAAAATGCTTTAAAGAAACTGGGCTTTTCAGAAGTTTACGAGGTTGCTGCAGGCGCCGATTTGGTTGCTTATAACGAGGCTATGGAATTTATAGAAAAAACTAAAGATAATGAAGCAGATTTCATGATGAGTTCCTGCTGTCCTGCCTTTGTAAACCTGGTACGTAAAAACTACCCTGAGCTAGTAGCAAATTTATCAACAATAGTTTCTCCCATGGTGGCACTGGGAAGAAAACTTAAAAATGATTGTCCCGATAAAAAAGTTGTCTTTATCGGGCCGTGTATAGCTAAAAAAGAAGAAATTATAGATGAAGAATTAGCCGGCTCAATAGATCACGTGCTGACATTTGAAGAAATCTGCGCCATGCTGGAAGGGGCAGAAATAAATCCTCAGGACTGTGAAGACTCTGAAGAAGAAAACGCAAGTGAGCTTGGAAGATGTTTTGCCAGAAGCGGAGGCGTTACACAGGCAATTGTAAATACGGTTAAAGAATTAAATGCTGAATTAGATATAAAACCTGTAATATGTAACGGAATTGATGAATGCATCAAAGCTTTGAAAGCTTTAAAGGCCGGTAAGTTTGAAGGAAACTTTATTGAAGGAATGGCGTGTCAGGAAGGATGTGTGGGCGGTCCAGCCGTACTGGTAAGGCCAAATAAAGCCAGGGTGCTTGTTGATAAATACGGTAAAAGCGCTAAAACAGATACTATAGAAAATGCGAAGAAACTGCAGAATGATTTTAAAGTCCACAGAAATTACAAATAACTTTTCAATCCCCCATTTGAAGTGGGGGATTTCTTTTCAGCATTACCTCCATATCTTCTTGAGATACTTCAACAGGATTCTTCTTGTAGAACCCTTTCGAGAATTTTCATCCAGCTCTTGAAAACTTTCTTCAATCCATACCTGTTTCAGCAACTACATTTCGTTGCATCGCTTTTATTCTACCTTTATTTCTCTTTTTCTTCCAATTTTTTCAGAAGAGGAGTAAATGCTTTGAAGGTATTGGGTTTAATTAAAGTAAACATCTTAAGATATTCTATTTTACGTTTGTTACTTACTTCTAGAAATTCATTTATAATAATAGCCCAGGCTACGGCTCCTCCGAAAAATATTCCTAATCCCACTGTTATTTTTAAACCTCCAATAAAACAAATCCCCGTATACAATAAAAGGGAAAGAAAAACCCAAAACCATTTATCCATAATTATACCTCCCTTGGGTGTTTGTATTAGAGTTTACATATACCCAAGGGGATATACGAATTTTTTAAAAAAATAATCCCGGTTCAACGAGTCTAACCGGGGCATTCACTTCCTTGTCTATTAAATTTTTACACAAGTTTAATCATTCAAATCCTGTCGTTCTCCGGTCACCAAATAAATTACCGCTTCTCCAATATTAGTGGAAAGATCGGCAATTCTCTCCAAATACCTGCTAACAAATAATAACTGGGTAGCCTGTTTTATGGTTTTAGGATCTTCCATCATAAAGGTTAAAAGTTCACGGAAAATTTGAGAATGTAAATGATCTACCTGATCATCATCATTTGCTAGACTGCGTGCTGTATCTAAATCTTCATTAACATAAGCATCCAATGAGTCCTTGACCATTTTTTGAGCCAAATCCGCCATGCGGGGTATATCTATTAATGGCTTAATCAATGGTTCATCGGCCAATCTTTTTGCTACCCTTGATATATCAACTGCATGGTCTGCCATCCGTTCCAAATCTGAAATTATTTTTAAACCTGTTGCTATTTTTCGTAAATCTTTTGCAATTGGCTGCTGTGTAGCAATTAATTTTAAGCATTGGTCTTCTATTTCAAGTTCCAGCTCATCTATTTTATCATCACCGTCTATAACTTTTTGCGCCAACTCTACATTTTGCTCAGCGAGAGATTTAATCGAATTTGCGATTGATTCTTCTACTAGTCCGCCCATGGCTAAAATTTGTTGTTGTAATTCTTTAAGGCTGTTATGAAAATTTAAACGCGGCATTTTTAACCTCCTTCCTTAGCCGAACCTACCTGTAATGTAGTCTTCAGTTTTCTTATTCTTGGGCTTAGTAAAGATTACCTCTGTTTCACCAAATTCTATCATTTCACCATTTAAGAAAAATGCAGTATGATCTGATATCCTTGCAGCCTGCTGCATATTATGGGTTACAATAACAATTGTGTAATCCTTTTTCAGTTCCTGGGCCAGTTCTTCTACTCTTAATGTAGAGATAGGATCTAGTGCGGATGTTGGTTCATCCATTAACAATACTTCAGGTTCAACAGCCAGTACCCTTGCAATACATAATCTCTGCTGTTGACCACCGGAAATCCCTAATGCTCCGCTATTTAATCTGTCTTTAACCTCGTCCCATAAGGCTGCCTGTTTTAAGCTACGTTCTACTATCTCATCCAGCTTTTTTTTATCCTTTATACCGTGGATACGGGGACCATAAGCAACATTATCATAGATACTCATTGGAAATGGATTCGGCTTTTGAAAAACCATACCTACTTTTTTTCTTAATTCTACCACATCTATATGCTTATCATAAATATTTTTTCCATCCATAAGTACCTGACCTTTTATAGTGACATCAGGTATCAAATCATTCATACGGTTTAAAACCCTTAAAAAAGTAGATTTTCCGCAGCCTGAAGGACCAATTAACGCAGTAATGTCCTTCTCTTTTATGTCAATATTTATGTCTTTTAAAGCTTGAAAATTCCCATAAAATAAGTCGAGATTTCGTACATCAATTTTTTTGTTCATTATGGCACCTCCGTATTAACTACCCGTCTAAAAACAATACATCCAGTGTTGATGGGACTATTTCCAGTGTATAGCTTCAGTGTTATGACTTAATTAATCTAATGTTAAGATTTTGTTAAGAAAAAACACCCAAAACTTTTTTGGGTGTTATTTACTATATTTTGGTAATCTAAACCAAAAAGTACTACCTTCATTTACGGTACTTTCTACACCAATTTCACCGCCAAAAGAGTGTACAATGTGCTTTACGATTGAAAGCCCTAAACCAAAACCTCCTAGCTGCCTTGATCGCCCTTTATCGACGCGATAAAACCGTTCAAAAAGCCTGGGAATATCTTTGGGAGGTATTCCAATACCTGTGTCCTTCACACTAATCATAACATCTTCATCTTCTTCATATGCCCTAACTGTTACACTTCCGCCTTCAGGAGTATATTTTAAGGCATTATCAAGCAAATTAACCATTACTTGCTTAATGCGGTTAGAATTTGCTTTAACCGCTGCCAGCTTTTCCGGCAAACCCAAAGAGAGGGAAATGTTTTTATCTGAGAACCTCTGTTTCATTTCTTCAGAAACCGCTTTTATAACTGCCCGGATATCTACCGATTCTAAATTAATTTCTGAACCGTTTGATTCAACCCGAGATAAGGTCAGGAGCTCTTCAACTAATTTCATTAACCTATCTGCTTCTTTATTGATGATAGTAACAAACTTTCTGCTAATTTTTTCGTCTTCTAGGGCTCCATCCAATAAAGTCTCAGCGTAACCCTTTATGGCAGTTAATGGAGTTCTTAATTCATGAGAGGCATTAGCAACAAAGTCAGCCCTCATCTTTTCAAGCCTTCTTAAAGTAGTAATATCATGAAAAACAAGGGTAGCCCCTGCAATTTCTTTATCCCTGTATACTGGAGCAAGGTAGCATTGTAAGATTTTTTCTTCGGGGTGAAATATAGTAAATTCGTAATCTATAGTCTTTTCTTCCTTTAGACACTGTTTTATCTTTTCATTGAGGCCATAATGTCTTATTACCTCCAGGTTATGTTTCCCTTCAGAAATCAATCCACTTATTCCAAAAATCTCTTCGGCTGCAGGGTTTATTATTTTAACCATTCCATGGTAATCAAGGACAATAACACCACTGACCATGGTATTAAGAATATTTTCAAGTCTACTCTTTTGTTGAGAAATTTCATCTATTTTTTCCCTAAGGGTAGCTGTCATAATGTTGATGTATTTTCCCAATTCACCTATTTCATCGTTTGTACCTGAATAAACCTTAGTCTCCAGGTTTCCTGCAGCGATTTTACGGGTTCCGTCACTGATAGCTTCTATAGGTTCAGTTAGGCCTCTAGTTAATTTTATGCTTAAAAAGATTGCTATAGCTGCCGCAATTAATATTCCTGTAATGAGGATAGTTCTTAATCTAAAAAATATTTTAGCGATTTCGGTTAAAGGCAAAGCTAACCTCGTAACCGCTACTATTTCACCATCTTTTTTTATAGGAAGTGCCACATACATCATTTCAGTATCAAGTGTCGTACTATACCTGCTTCGTGAGGCAACTTCACCGGAAAAGGCTTTTTTAATTTCCGGCCTGTTACTATGGTTGTCCATATCTTGAGGGTTAGATTCAGAATCTGCAATTACTTTACCATCGGGTAGTATAATGGTTATTCTTGTATTTATTTTTTCACCTATTAGCTTGGCCTGTTTATCAACATTGCTATAATTACCGTTAATTACTTCTTGTTCCAGTAAACGGGATACCAATTGAGATCGATTAACCATATCATTCTTCAAATTGGATAAAAAATAATTTTGTAACGGCCAAATTAAGGCAATTCCTAATACAATCATAGCTGTTAAAATTAAAAATAAATTGGTAGATAAAATGCGACCTCGAATACTTTGAAACATTATGTCACTCCTCAAATTTATAACCTACTCCTCTGACAGTTTTTATATATTCTGGTTTTTTCGAATCAGTTTCAAGTTTTTCTCTCAGATGCCTGACATGAACATCGATGGTACGTGTATCGCCATAATAATCATAGCCCCATAACTTGTCCAGCAACTCTTCCCTTGTGAAAACCCGTCCTTTATTAGTTATAAAAAGCTTAAGAAGTTCATACTCTTTAGCTGTGAGTTGTATTTCTTCTTCGTTAACAAAAACTTTATGGCTGTCTATATCCATAAAGATTGGACCTGCTTTGATCTGATTTTTCTCTTCTTTTTGTTCCTTTTCCGTCCTGCGTAATATTGCTTTAACTCGAGCAATCAATTCTCGCATACTAAATGGCTTTGTCAAATAGTCATCTGCCCCCAGCTCCAGCCCCAAAACGCGATCAAATTCATCAGTGCGTGCAGTTAACATTAGCACAGGAACCTTACTTTCCCGTCTCAAGGCTCGAACTACATCAAAACCATCCATAGAAGGCATCATTACATCCAGTATTATTAAATCGGGATTTTCCTTGCCTGCTAATTCCAGTGCATCTTCGCCATTCATGGCACATATGGTCTTAAATCCAGCATTTTTAAGATTATATTCAATTAATTCGACAATATTTTCTTCATCATCTACAATAAGAATTTTTTGCATAATACTCACCCTAAAATATAATTTAATTTGTCTATATTTATATTGTACCATTGATGATTTAATTTCTTGCCCAATATAAAAAATCCTGCGCTTTTAATATATTTTTATTTAAGTAGCTTTTTTCCAGGGCTGTTCTTTTAACGGAATTTTGCAATCCGGAGAAATTTTTCCTAACCAGAGATAAATCCATGCTTTTATAATTTTACCACCCTTTTCCAATTCAATAGGCAATAGCTCTCTTTTATAAAGAATTTCATTATCCTCAAGTTCGTCTAAAGCTTGTAAAGTACTGGAAAAGTACTGGAATTTACTTGGTAGATTTCACCGAGTACCGTTTCTCCCTTTTCCAACACAGCGCCAGGATAGTCAGAGCTTACTGTATATAGACCTACCCCTTTTGCCATTCCTTTGCCGATAAAAGTACTATTCTTTAATAAATAGTGATTGCATCTACCCTGCATTAAGGTACCGTAGACAAAAACTTTTGAGTGCATATGTTTTGCTTCCCCTCTAGTATTAAAATAAAACTCAATATTGTAAATCAACAATTTAACACTTCATCTATCGCTTTTTCAGCATCACGTACATAGACATTTTTTTCTTCATCCGAAAAATTTTTCCCGTTTTCTAGATCTGTTAATATATTTTCGAACCATTCCACCAGCAGCCTATTAATTTTAGCATATTTTTCGGAAGCCTCTTCCGGTTCCGCTACCTTTCCGTTCCAGATTTCTTCCAGACGAGAGAAAATATAGTTGGTGATATCTCTCATGATCCGTGCCAAAGTAGCCACCTGCGAGTTAGCATATGCCGTACTTGCCTCATAGATTGAATAGGGTGAAATTTCCAAACGTCCTTCCTCTTGAAGCATTTTATAAGCTTTAGTTCCCTGCAGGATAATCTGGTGGTGATAAAGCACGTTGACCGTAGTCTCAAGATTTTTAAGAAGGTGGTTTCTCTTAAGGAACTCAAAGTTAATTCGAATATCCTCCAAAGTAGAATCAGGCTCAAACATTATAAACCCTATATTCGGTTCTATGCCGTTTTTGCGAAGAATCTTTAGAGCGCTTTCATTCTGGGCTACTGTGGTCATTTTATTCAACCTTTTCAGGGATTCGTCCTTGCCGCTCTCCAGACCAATTAGAATGTGGCGAAGGCCTGCCTCCACCAGTGCAGCAATGGTTTGATCATGGATGTCATTGACCCTGGCTTCAATTCCAAAGCGAATGTTTCGTGATTTGAGAAGTGAAGCCAGGCGTAAAGCCCTTTCCTGCCCCCTTCCACCGGGACCGAAAAAGTTAGGATCTGTAAAGTAGAAATATCTCATATTACGTTCCGAAATAATCTCATCTATCTCGGCAACAATATTCTCGGGACTTCGCGCCCGCCATTTGGAACCCCGGCCGTAGAACGGGTTAATATAGCAAAAGGTACACGCTCCGTAGCATCCCCGGCTTCCCAGAATGTTTACCTCACCAATACTGAACGAGGCATCTGTTCGCACTGGAAAAGGAAGGCTATCCAGATCTTCCACAAGCTCCCGCCGGCTGTAAACAATTTTCGCCTGTTCATCCCTATAAGCAAGCCCCCTGACATCCTCCGGGGATGCATGGCAGGAAAGAGCCTCAGCCAGCTCGGCAAAAGTCAGCTCCGGCTCTCCCAGGATAACGGAATCAATCACTGGGCATTCTTGTAAAATTCCTTGATATGCAAAGGTGGGGTAAAAACCATAAGCCGTAATATACGGAACAATTCCCTCATTTTTAATATTCTCCAAAAAATCATAAAGTTTACGGTCACTCTTCCAGTGATAAACCATGTGAACTCCCAGAACATCAGGTTTTACTGTCCTGACCCGCTCCAGAATTTCTTTATAGGAGAGTTTTTCAAGGTAACCTTCCACAATTTCCACTTCATATCCCTGACTCTTCAACATGCCGGCTGCATAACCGCTAAGCAGGCATGCCGAAAGGGGAGCATTGGCTATGTCATTACATCGTTCCGCACTGATGCTCCGCGGGTGCTCCAGTAAAAGTATCTTCATTTTACTATTTCACCCCCTGCCACATAAATACGTTTTTACAAAGATGAAGGGTTTCCAGACGGTATCTCAAGGTATCAAAGGGTTTGGGGTTATAGTAAGTTGGATACAAAAGGTCCGTTTCCGGTCCTATAACCCCTTTTTCCCTGGCAATAGTTTCTATAGGTGTACCGGGTAAAATCCGAATATTATTCAGAATAACCGTTCCCAGGTTCCTCTTTTTACTATGCAGTTCATAGATACGTTCCAGGAGTCGAATCCCCTTCTCGATGGTCCTTTCCGTCTCACCGGGTACATTGACCATAAAATGGTAGATACTGATTACGTCAGTTTTGGCAACAAGGTCAGCAGCCTTTAAAATGTCCCCTTCAGCAAGATTTTTGCCCAGTATATCCAGTGATTCCTGGCAGAGACCGTCAGGAGAAAAAGCAAAACATTCACAACCTGCCTTTTCAAAGAGGGCAACATTATCTTCATTCAGGTGATCTTCCCGGAAAAAGCCACCCCACTTGACTTTCAGCCCCCTGCGGTGTATTTCCTGACAAATTGCTTCCAGGTGCCCGTGGGGGATGTTTACTACCGGGTCATTAAAGTGAAATCTCTCAATACCATACTCTTTATGTAAAAACTCCAGCTCGTCCACAACCCCGGCTGGTGGGCGGTAGCGCAACTTTTTCCCCTGGAGGTCAGGGTAGACACAGTATGCACACTGAAAAGGACATCCCCTCTTTGTTTCAATTCCTATAGACGGAACATAGCTGTTGATTTTCAGGTAAGGGGATGGGTCCAGCAAATTCCTGGAAGGAGGTAGATAATTATGAGTCATATCAAACTCTTGAGAAGGCGGTATAACTTTTACCCCGTTACCTTCCCGCAGGCAGAGACCTTTCAGGGCGGGAGGATTCTCCAGGGAAGAAAGCAGGGCCGGGAAGGATATTTCGGCCTCCCCCACGATTCCATAATGAATTTCAGGTAGCTCAAGCATTATTCTTTCCGGGAAAAGGGAAAAACCGGTACCTCCTACAATAATCCAGGCTTCGGGTAGGATTTTGGAAACCATACGAACCGCTACAACAAAAGGCGGTATAAGGGAGCTGGTCTTATTGGCCAGGGGATCAATGTTTCGGAGGGATAAACCCACCACCTCCGGCCGGAAACTTATAAGTTTCTCTTTTAATGCCCCATAGGGATCTGCTGCAAGATTCATATCCAAAATTTCCACCTCATAGCCTTTATCCTGAATATGGGTGGCGAGAGTAACTATTCCGATTGGATAAACCCTTTCCGGAGCCGCTTCCTCCATAGACAGTGCTTGAACCAGTAAAACACGCATAATAATCACTCCAATAGCACGAGGCCAAAATACTTGACAAAGTCATCCTTACAATTAAGCGTCCGCAAGTTTATTCCGGAACGCCTGACCGTTTCAAAGACATCGATACCGGACCCTTCCATGGAAGGCCTGGTATCCCCGGGTCTTTTGCATACACCATCCGTAGCACAGTTATCACAGAGGGAGCAAGGCCCTGCCCAATAAGCAAAAGCTTTATAAAAACCTGCCTTAAAAGCCTCTTTTTCAGCCTGCAGGACAATTTTTTGGAAGTTCCTTGTGGGAGGTTCCCCTTCCAAAAGAAGTGCCCGGGTATAATCCTTCAGCATATTTTTTGTTTTCTCAGGCGAAGGACTGTTTGGCGGGCAATGGGGTTTTTCATAGTATTCACACCCGAACCGGCAGCGTACATCCGTCCAGTCAGAAACATGAATATTTTCTACCGAAATAGGGCAAACCTTGTGAAATCCTAAAGCCTTAATCCTGGCAACCAAACGAGATGTAAGATCCACTAAAAGGCTTTCCAAACTTTTCTCATTTTTTGCAGCTATAATAACAGCTGTATCCGTCTCCAAGGGAATCAGCTCAGTAGCATACAAGTTATAATTTTTTATTTGTTCTCGAATCCATTTCCCCGCAAAAACCTTGCCGTTGTAGGTGTTGATAAACATATTCAAATCAAAAAGGGCAGCTTTTTGCGGAAAATGTTCCAAAAAGAAATCATGTACCAGCAAAAAGCCTTCCGGTTTCAGACACTCCGCAGCACTTTTTAAAATATGGGGAACCTCTCTTTCAGAATAAGCATGGACGATGTTGGAAAGTAAAATTAAATCGAACTGCCCTTTACCCGCAGGCCAGGGTTCCAGGATATTTGCCTGACAAAAGGATATTCTGTTAGCCAGTCCCCTTTCCCTCATTAGCTCCCGGGAATAATCCAGAACTTCGGGAATATCCATGAGGGTAGCCCTCATCTCTGGGAAAATTTCTAAAAAGCCTGCCGCAAAAGCACCGGAGCCTGCCCCCACATCAAGGATATTTCCTTCCAGTGCTAAACCAGCAAATATGGGGGTAATTTCCTTAACCTTTGTCCGCGCCACACGATCCATTGCACTAATATACCTGCGAATACGTGCTACTAAACTTTCAGAATCTTCCCCGGGTGGGGCAAATTTCACCCTTCCGCCTGCTTCAAGGCAAGCCCTGAGATCCCCCCAGTAAGAAGCCAGGTATTTCCGCCAGAGAATAGAATCCCCCTGGTAGTCTTCTTTACCTTTTACAAGGTATTCTGAAGAGATTTTTGTGTTGTAAAAGAAATTATCGTAGCAGGTCAGGAGTCCCAGGGCACAAAGTGCATGCAGGTAACGCTCCATGGCTTTACAATCACAGTTCAGTTCTTTTGTAATCTCGTCAAGACTTTTGCCTGCAGGATCGAGGAAGGTAAAAATTTCCATTTCAACTGCTGTAAAGAGCGCTTCCGAAAACCAGTAGCCGGTAGCCAGGTCTTCAAGATACTGGGGACCGGAGGCCTGAGGATCATGGTTAAACATTTCTGCTTACCCCGGCATCCTCAAAGGTAAGCATTTTACTTATCACCTGGGCGGCAGATTCCACAATATTCATTGCCACAGCCGCCCCGGTTCCTTCTCCCAGGCGGAAATTCAAGTC